>Ga0209589_1002078_pt1 | contig 34180 bp, 20 predicted proteins | sample CowpeawhiteBW_FD_187525 | JGI IMG/M metagenome (GOLD analysis project Ga0209589, IMG submission 187525) | Root nodule microbial communities of legume samples collected from California USA - Cow pea white BW (SPAdes) (version 2) | ecosystem: Host-associated > Plants > Roots > Nodule | place: USA...
TATATATATATATATATATATATATATATATATATATATATATATATATATACCAAGGCATATATATATATAATAATAATTATTAGAGCAATAATAATACCAAGGCATATATATAAATCAATGAATATTAAATAGAGATCAACAATTATAATAACAATAATAGATAAAAAATAGATGAGGAAAGGATAGAAAAAGCCTGGATTGAGGCACGCATAACACTATCCTTAGAGAGAAAATGCTCCTACTGCATAAGGCACAACAAAATCATATGCATTTCTCTCCCAAGATACAACAACCCGTCAGATTGATCAAGAGTAGTGAAGGATCTCTGAACCTTATGAACACCACTGTTTTAAAGATAATATACAGAAGAAAAGAAGAACACTTTTGAGAAGACTATAATGTTTGTTGTTGTTGTTATTTTTCCTCATGCACCTAAGTGGTATTTATAGGTAGAAAAGAGAGATAAAGGAATAAATTGTAACAAGAATATAGTCGTTAACCATTAATAACATTAACCTATAAAATTGAAAGTCCATGAAAAATATTAGTAACAGTAGAATTTTATTTTAATTATTTATTTTGTAAATTATATTAAAATATTTCCAACAGTTTGGAGATCAGTGTGTGATTTATACTTATTCTTTATATGCTTAAATTGTTAGCATTTAAATATCACGTATGTTAGCGTATGATGGAAGTCTAATAAATGCAAAGGCCAAGTCAAAGCATTAGATGAGTCTAAGTAATAGACAACTCAAGGTGTTATGTGAGTACATAAATTATATTCAACAGGTTTAAAGCATTAGACTACCCGAATCATTAGACAACCCATGTGTCTTTAGGTAACACAAGGTGTTAAAAGACTTAAGTAAAGCACAAGATGACTAAAGCATTAGATGAGCTAAAAAAATAGTGAATTATAACGCGCTTTGTTATCATGAATGCCTTATTCTTTGAATGATCATATGAATTAATATATTGATATGAGTTCTAAGGTTCAAGAAAATTATCTTTTGATAATTACATTGCGGAAGAAGTTAGTTTTTTATTAGAATTCAAAGGATTTAAATATTATGAAATAATTAATGAATGAACTGTTTGATTGGATGTGAAATTTTATTGCTCTAACAATTCAAATGCAGAAGCATACTCCACAAAGTTTTCTTAACAAGACAATTATGATGTTTAAGGAGAGGATAATTCAAAATAAATATGAGCTTATTCAAGAAAGGAAATAAGATATCCTAAAGAGCATTAGCTGATTCAGAATTGAAGTGTTGAAGAATGACGAAGATTCAAACTGAATAATAAAATTAAGGTTAAAATACCTTTTTGATCCAAATTTTCATTCAATTTTGTCATTTTTGTCCTAATATTGTTTTTTTGTTCAAATAGGTCACAATTTTCGTCAATTTTGTTCAATTTGGTCATTTTTTGCTAACGTCGTTTAAATAATTAACATTAATGAACAATAACTCCCACATGTCATTTCATGATATTTTTAATTTTTTTTAATTTTTAAATTTTTTATAAATGTTCATGTGTCAATGCAACCTTATGTCACTTGTCAGAGTCAATGTTTTATATTCAATTTGGTTCCTATATTCGTTATTTTTGTTCAATTTAGTCTCAACTTTTTTAAAATGGAACAATTTTGTCCCTCTTCAAATTGAGGCCAAATTTAATTTTTATATACATGTCATAATGATGTTTTTAATAAAATTCATATTTTTATTAAATATTTTGGTTTAGGGTTGCAATTAGTATAAAATTAGAATGAAAATTGTATAGATATATGGTGTTAATTGTCATCCTTAAAATTTTCGTTCTAATTTTAAAATAATAGTAACCTTCAACCAAACATATTTACTAAAGATATGAATTTTAATAAAAATATCATTATAAGTTTTATATAAAAAATAAATTTGATATTAATTTTGGAAGGGATAAAATTGTTCAATTTCAAACAAAATTAGGACTAAATTAGACAAAAATAAATGAATGTAGGGACTAAATAAATATAAATAATTGACTCTATGTGGCACACTACTGAATTGACATGTGGACATTTTTTTAAACATTAAAAAAAAAACAAAAAGTGACACATGAGGCATTGTTCATTACTGTTAGTTATTGAAACGGGATTAGCCAAAAGGGGCCAAATTGAATAAAATTGACAAAATTTGGATCCTACTTGAACAAAAAAATAATATTATGACTAAAATGACAAAACTGAAGGAAAAGTGGGACCAAAAAGGTATTTTAACTTCAAATTAAAGAATTGGTCAAGTCATTCCTTATTAAGAAGATAACGATGAAAAGCTGCAAATATAATTCTTAATTGCTAGCAAATGCAATAAGTTTATAAAGGATGCAAGGCCATACGAAAGTTCAACGAAGCTAATTTGTTTACAAACGACCAAAGTGCTAAAACTAGATGTAGCCTCTAGTGGTTGGAACCAATAAAAATCTATTGTGTGCATTTTGTCTATCCCTACATTTTTACTTTGAAAAGTTAATTTCTTTGTAATTAGTTGTTGTGCGTGTAATTTTTGAATTTGTTTTTAGGCACTATTCACCCACCGCCTTGCCCCTTCTAAAGCCATATTGCACCAACATGATTGTCATTGGACTCATCTGATGCATTTTTCCATAATTGTATACTCTATATTGTCTTAGACTCGTCCAATGAACTCATATATTGTGTATCATTTGATGAACTCGATTAATTTATGTTGAAAACATATGACTAAGTTCAAGACATGGTTGAATTGAACTCACTCTGAAATCCTTATTGATTACGTTTATACCAAGTATATGAAATTTATTGTATACAAACCACTCATTTAGTTAGTTGAAATTAGTTTATAGTTGATTGATAAATTAGAAATATAATAATTTTAATAAACTTAATTTCATCGATGGATTAGATTAATGATTTTATCAGAGTTTTTAATAGAGGTGTTCAAATTTAATTCTTAAATTGTCTTTAGGATTAACCTAAAAAACAAATTGCATCAAATTATGGTTAGTCTTGAATTATGCAATCTTAAAGAGAAACAATAAGAACAAAGAATATATTTATACTAATTCACTCTTTAACAGCTACGTCTAGTATACTTGGCAACATGAGCAAAGTGTTCCACTAATTCAAAATATTACAATATTTCTTACCACATAAAAGCAACTATTACAAACACACTTCTTGAATTGATGGATCCAGCTTAAGCCCATTACATGGCCATTCTCAACTCAAGGCTCAAGCCCATGAAGAGGCCCAATAACTAGAAGTATGGTGAGAAAGATTCAAGAGGGCCTAGATCAACAAGAGCCCAATAATCCTCATTGACTTCACATGTTATTCTCTTTGGCTAAAGAAGATATCAAAATATGATGGGTTTCATGTAAAAGCATTAGCATAGTCTTTTATTTTTAGGCCACATGTTAGGCCATGCTTTATAAAATAATTGGCCAAAGTACATTGATGAGTAGCTTCGAAATTGGGCCAATTCAACCCCATTTGCAAGCTTGGTCGAGAGTGCTCTCTAGCACATGGTGCACATGGTGAAAACACATGGTAGGTGTGAATGGACACTTGACGCTTGATCCTCGCATCATGAATCCGAGAGGCAATCTTGTTGCCTAATCCATGCGTTGCATTTCATTCCACACACATTTGCATTGCATTTAAGGAAGGTCTCTCTACTATAAATGGAAGCCTCCTAAGCTTGTGTAAGGTTACTCTTAATTTGAATGGTAAATGCCTTGATATTGAGAGCATTTCACACATTTGCCTTAATTACTCTTCCACAATTTTTTTATTACTTTCTCAATTTTATTACAAATATAATCACAAATGTTACTCTCTATATTTTTATAAATATCTATAATTATATGAATGTCTTCTTTCAATTAAAAGATAAAATAATGATTAAATAAGCTAAAATAGAAAATGCAAATCTAAATTGTAACTAACAAAAAATTAAATCAAATTAATAAAAATCAATTGACAAAATATGATTCCTCAAATCTACCAAGTATAGTTATATTGAGTTTCTTGAAAACATACGGTCTCAAAAACATGGAAACAATTACAATTACAAAATATATATACATATCTAAATAAAAGTCTAATACACTTTGTCCCCTAAAGATACAAAATGCTACATTTCCATATGATTAGGAATGTCAAAACAATTTGTACCTGTGGGTATCTACGAATAAAATTCGCAACGAATAGGAAATAGATATTAAAAATTGATATCTATGGGTAATGGGTACAAGTATTTTTTATACCCGCATGTAACGAGGTAGGTACGGGTATCATAGTATCCGTACCCATGGATACTCGTACCCATTGTATTATAATTTAAATTAAAAAATTATTAAAATATTAACACAATGATTTTGAATGGGTTATTTTTTATCAATTGGTTTTAAAAAATCTTCATTTATTTGTACATTGTCATTCAACACTATTTAAATGGGTTATTTGCACTTTGTTTGAAATTTATAAATGTTATGCATTGTATTTTTATTTGAATTTATAGTTAAAATTTGTTGTTAAATATAAAATTTTCCTTTTTGTAAATACTCGCAGGTACTCATGGATATTAAAAAATATACGGGTACCCACATAACGGATACCTGCACGGATTTGGGTACAGTATGGGGCAGATATTTATCCAACAGGTAGGGTACGAGGGAGCTACTACCCATACCCTACCTGCCCCGTTGACATCCCTACATATGATACAATATGCTAATCAATGTGAATATTCAAAATGGATCAAACATGGTAAAGGAAAAAGGCACACCCATGCCTACTTGTTGTGAAACCCTTATTGTGAAATCAATAGATTGATTCACATAGTTTTCCTTTACTATGTTTTTTCATTTATGAATTTAATAATGGTATTTACTTTCACCCATTAGATTGATTCACATAATTTGGAACTTTCAGGGACATAACTTAATTAGATCTCTAATAGAAGAGATTTCAAGTTGTTAAAAATTGAAAATTTGAAGTAGAAAGCATAGTAAAACAATTCAATCATCCTACCAAGCACTTCACATTAGATTTATACAATAAAAACAATAAAAGATTACACTTGGGGAATGACATTGAACAATTGGGGGACTTCTTTGGATAGTCGTTATTACAAAACAATGTTCAGTTGATAGATTCTTCCTTTATTGTTTATTATTTTTTCCAAATTAACACAGTACAAAGTTATGAAAAATTGAATTGTGAGATCAATTTTATAAAAAACTATGTTGAACCATTCGGTTGAAATTGTTCAATCCAAGACTGAATTATATCAAGTCCATACCATTTGTTGGGTTAGAAATGTTAAGAAACAATCATAACTAGGGTATAATAGTAAAGATGAATTCAATCATGATTAATGTAACATCCAGGCAGGACATTACAAATTTTAATAAAATAAAATTAGATAAAGAATAAATAATCATTTATTTATTTTGCCTTTTTTTCCTAAAAACGAGGGAAATATATGATTGTTTTGTGAAATCTGTCATGTCTCTTTGTTCTGAATTTAGGGAATGTATGTGGTGAATCTGTTTGTGCTTAATTTGTTGAGTAATTGCATGTGTTTGGGTTAAGTTATGTTCATGCTTAATGTATGTAGCTTGGCTGTGACGAATTTAAGGATGTGTGCATTGTAATTGCATAATGAAGCTGGATTGTAAGTTTTGCTTAGTATATTATTATCTAGTGTATTGAGAGAAGGAAGAGGTGTTAATTTGGTGGCCTATGATAAGTGAAATTGTGTTTGAATCAAGGATGTCAATACGTTTTTAATCATTGTCGCATTTAATTTAATCTGTTAATTAGCATACTGAATCTGCCAAACCCCCCCTTGTGTTTGAATTTGGAAATTGAAGCTTTGAACAAGAACATTGGTCGTTGGGAGACGACTTGGTTCAACTGTCACAACTGCATTTTAAGTGTTTTAATTTGGTGGGGTACGACCTCTATCAGCGGTACATAGAATTCTGGGTACAACCAGAAACTACTGCACCTGCAACCCTCCCAAGACTTCCCAATGCAATTCTCTGTTTATTCCTACAATTTCACAAGCAATCCTTCTTCCAATGCTATCAAATGACTATCAGTCACACTCACTCAAGATTCTTAATGACCATCAAAGTAAAATTTTCAGTGGGTTTGTGTTTGTGTTTGTGTATTGGTGTTTTCGTGTGTTTGTGGTTCAAGTGTGGTTGAGTTGGTATATGTTCATTGTGATAGTGTTTCTGTGTAGTGTGTGTGTTGTCTATGTAGTGGAATGAATAGTGTTGCGACGCGCATGAATAATGTCAATTCTAGTGTAGTGAATAATGTTGAATAATGTATGATTCTGGCATTTAACTTGTGGATTTTTGTTCTGGTAGCTACGATGCTTGTTTTGACTTGAATTTTTTCCCCCATTTCTAAGACATTGAACTTGATGGGAAAAATAGCTGGAGTAGTTGGTATGGTCTGATTTGAGATATTCAAAAAAAAAAAATTGGACTGAGTTTTAGTTAAACTTCAGAGGACCATAACTTTTGCTCTGGTTATCAAAATCATCATTATTTATATGGATTTGGGGTGGAATTTAATTTCCTACCTTGTTGGAACTTGCGCTACCAATTTGTAAACTCCGATTCTCCAGAAAATGTCATTTTCTATATTTCAGCAATGTTTTTTGTGATTTTTCTTCATTTTTTCCACTTTTGAAAATATTTTAAAAATACTTGCACTTTGAGTTTTGATCTGATTTTTTTGTGGTATTGTTTGAGCACTCAAAGGACAATTCTACCAATTTTCAAGTAATTTGGAGTTTGTTTAAGTATACTTGTAGTTATACCCTATGTTGTGCCAATATCACTAGAATTAATGTATTTTGGTGCATGACTAGGGGAAACCCAAGTGAGTTACGACCCATTGACCCTGAGATTGATAGGACATCCCACAGAGGACGTAGGCATCTTAGGATTCCATCTTGCATGTTGATTATACTGTTACTTTTCTTGATTCCTCTAATTCTTTTCATACTCCTGATACTTCTCATTTTGTGCATTCTTTGCATTCTGAGTATACTATTTATTCTGATCATTCTGATTTTCATACTGATAATATGGCTCAACCTCCTCCACCTCATGAGAGGACCATGAGTGAGCTCACTACACCAGAGTTCACTTATGATAGTTTATGCATTCAATATCCTGAGGAGGGAGGTCCATATATGTTAAAAACTGGATTAATACACTTGTTGCCAAAGTTTCATGGACTTGCAGGTGAGGACTCATGCAGACACTTGAAGTAGTTTCATGTTGTGTGTTCCACCATGAAGCCTGCAGACGTCCAGGAGGACCATGTATACTTGAAGGCCTTTCCTCATTTCTTGGAGGGCAATGCAAAAGACTGGATGTACTACCTTGCACCCAGGTCCATCACGAGTTGGGATGACCTAAAGAGATTGTTCCTTGCCAAATTCTTCCCAGCTTCAAGGACAACAGCCATAAGGAAGGAATTTCCAGAATCAAGCAACAATATGGGGAGACCCTCTATGAGTACTGGGAGAGGTTCAAGAATCTTTGTTCAAGTTGCCCCCAACAAGGGGAGAATGATAAAGGATTGATCCCTACCAAGGATGATGGCCCATGGCACATGCTTAGAAGAAAGGGAGTTCTTTTTATTCCTTCCTTTGCTTTTATTTTCTTTAGTTTAAAATTCCATTAAGTTGTCTTGGTTGACTATTTTTAAGTTGACTTGTGGACTCAAAGAATTAGCTTAACCTAAAGCCAACATGCTAATTCAAAAATAACTTGTTTTGTAGGATCATTAAGAGGTGGGACAAGGAAGGACAAGTGGCACATTTAGATGGCTTTTGGAGAGCACATGTGGAGGAAAGAGAAGGAGCAAAGCTTTCTAGAAACATCTAGAAAGGATGACCACATGCCTTGGCCACCAAGAAGTCTAGAAACATCTAGAAGGAGCATCCATCTTGCCTTGACCAAGAAGGCTTCTAGAATGTGTCCATGTGCTCCTTTGTTGACCTACTTTCTAGACTCTAGGTTTTTATATTTGCATTGTAATCCTTTTCAGCTTATTTTTTTTTTGCTAAGAGGCCCCTAAAAACTTCTATTTAAGGGGACCTCTAACACTTGTACAAGGGTTGAGCATTTTGGAGAAATTAAACACCTTTGTGTATCAACCATTGTGAGAGTCTTCCTCCTTAAGGATTGATGTAGGGGCAGCCGAATACACCAAGAAGTTGGAGAGTAAGATTGATGCTCTTACCAAACTGGTCAATCAACTTGCTTCCAATCAGAGAGCCTCAGCTGCTGCCAGAGTTTGTGGCCTTTGTACATCTATTGATCATTTCACAGACTTTTGCCCAGCATTGCAACAACAGGCTGCTACTTCTTCTACACCAGTGGATACTCTTTAGGCGTATGCAACTAATATTTTCTACAACAATAGGCCCCAACACCAGCAACAAAACCATGATTTGTCAACAAACAAATACAATCCAGGATGGAGGAATCACCCTAATTTGAGATGGGGAAACCAGGGCAACCAACAGTAGCAAAACCAACAATTTCAAAATGTGCAGCCACCTCTACAACAAAGAGATACACCTGCACAAGCTGCTCTTGTTCCACCTGTACCCACACTAGCTCCTGCTGCAGCACCTACACCTTCTTCTTCTACTTCATTGGAGGAGTTGGTTAGAATGATGACACTTCAGAATATGCAATTCTAGCAGGAGACTAGAGCCTCGATCTAGACTTTGACAAATCAAATGGGGCAGATGGCCACTCAGCTAAACCAATCATAGGCTCAGAATTCTGACAAGTTGCCATCATAGACGGTGGAGTATCCGAGAAATGTGAGTGCCATTACATTGAGATCTGGGAAGAACATTGAAGTTCCCACTCCTAAGCCTACACCTCAAAAGGAAGTCAACCCTGCCACACTTCAGAGAAAGTGTGATGCTCATGCAGCTGGTCCTTCCATATCTAGTGTGACTTCTACGCCTTCCACCTCTATTGCTACACTTTCCATACCATTTCCTTTCCCTCCAAGAGCCATTCCAAGCAAGAAGATAGAAGAGGTTGACAGGAAGATCCTAGAAACATTCAGGAAGGTGGAGGTGAACATACCTCTTTTGGACGCCATCAAACAGATTCCCATATATGTCAAGTTCTTGAAGGAGCTATGCACGCATAAGAGGAGGCTAAAGGGGAAGGAGAAGATCAGCATGGGGAGAAATGTGTCAGCATTGATAGGTAAAGTTGTTCCATAAATTCCTGAGAAGTGCAAGGACCCAGGTACATTTTGTGTACCTTGCATCATATGTAACAATAAATTTGAAAATGCAATGCTTGATCTTGGTGCTTCAATAAATGTAATGCCTTTGTCTATTTTTAAATCTCTTTCTCTTGGACCCCTGCAACCTGTAACGTCCCTAAGAAATATTACTGAATTAAATAAATAATTAAAGAAAATAAATTAAAACATTAAAATGTTATTATTCCCAAAACGCGGGAAAATTTAAAATGTTTAAACATCGCACCAAAATTATTAAAGTCGTAGTATTAAAGCTTTACAATTTCCAAAGTCAAAAATCATAAATGATAACATAATAAAAATCCTTCGCTATAATCCCAGCTAGCCCTCACTCCGTCGCTTGAGCATCCTCAGCATCACCTATATCAACATCTACTCCCGTGTAACGAATCACACGATCATCGCCATACACAAACAGAAAGGGTGAGTTGATAAAAATAAAGATAACATATATATGATACATAAGATAAATCATACACCCATCTTAATCAATCTACTTAATTCTTGGCCAAGACCTTAACCCCAAGACTTTTCAGCCTTCAAATCACACCAATGCTTAGCCTTGGACTCGGAAACATGATGCTCAAACTAACTTGCCCGCTTGTTGTTCTGCCTCTACGAACCTCCCCGCTCGTAGTCCTGCTCTACGAACCTACCCACCCGTAGTCCAACACAAGTGATCCACCAGCCACGTACCTCCCCGCACGTAGCGTCTTTCAAGCGTGAGCACGGAACATACAAAACTACCTCGCTCGTATCCCCACGCGATAGTAAATTGATATGAACCTCCCCGCTCATATCATCACATGTTAATCACCATCCATGAACCTACCCGCTCATGGCACAACATCTTTTGATCCAAGTATAGCATTATATCTTAAAAAGCAACACACACACAAGTCATAATCTACAACACTATCGCCTGGTGCAACTCCAAGCGCCGCCAGGCGAAACCAGTGCAGACCGCCAGGCGAAACCAGTGCAGACCGCCTGGCGGTTCAAGCCACACCGCCAGGCGCCAAGCCCATATAGAACACATACTGCTCCGTGTCCGCCTAGCGGATCTCACCCTACCGCCAGGCGCCAAACAGTGCAGACCCTTTCTTGGAGCGCCAAGCCAAACAGTATTACGACTTCGACATATTTAGCTCTCGATTTCTCTTACACAAGTCATAGCTTATACCTCAATTCATTAAGACACACCATCTCACGTTCCAATTATACACTCTCAAGCCAACCTATGCTTTCCAAACTTGAAACTTTTATTGAGAATTATGATTCCCTCTTTCTTGCATTAACATTCCCACAAACCCACCATAACACACTCATACTTTCAAACCTCTTACCATCACATACTTACTTACCATAGGTAGGGTGTCCTTTCCTATTTCATCAGTTAACTTCCAATACCAATCACTCACCTAGGTTTCCTCTTCATTTTCCACTACCTAAACTCGTAAAACATCCCCAATGCCTCGCCATCGCTTGGCAGCAAGCCTAGCGCCGCCAAGGGTACACCAGAACCAGCCTAAACCTAGGCTTCTCCATACCTACGAGTATGTTAGCCCATGACCAATATCCATCCCTGATGCTAAACACACCATAATGTGACAATGCATAATATAAGAGACTAACTTTTTGTTCTTAATTCAATTCATAAGATTTTCTTGATCTTTTCCTCTCTTGATTCAATCCAATTTTCGTTTCCTTCCACCCTTGCCATATGATCATGGTTTAACATGCACGCGTGTGTCTAAAACACTACCATAACCCAATTTTTAATCAGTTTCATATCAGCAAAGCACCCAATGGGGTATACACACATCGAATTCCAGAAATCAATTGACATTTCGCACAACCAGCATCAAAACAATAAAAAAGAACGCGAACCGTGTCGCGCTGCCTAGCAGATACTCATCGCCGCTAGGCAGTTCTTGGAAAAATCAAGAACAACACTAACCTCTGATGTGTCACCTGGCGGCAAGGATTGAGCCGCCAGCTGGTGGTTTTTGGGAAAAACCCAGAAATCCTCAAAACAATGTAGAAACAGTGTGAGAAAAATCATATATTGACTCATGGCATCGCACAGTTATTTGAAAGAGAAATAAAAGCGTAAGAGACAACCCCGTTACTTGGATTCCTTGCTAAAACGTGAATTTGATGTGTCTTTAACCCAAAACACTCTTGTTCTTTGCTTACAACCCCAAAACTGGTTTTCCACTCCAATTCTTCTCTGTAGTACGTGCCAATATGACAAAACTTGCTGCCCAACACTCACACCACAGTTCTCTCTCACCCTAATTACTCTCTCTCTCTCTCTCTCAAAATCAATCCACTCTTAATTACCCTTTAACACCCTAAACGAAAATTAAGTTAAAATGTGTTTTAATGGTTATTCAATACCCTTTACCGAATATTTTTTCAGCCCTTACGTTGCCTCTCTATTAGCTACTAGGGTTCCTAAACCCTTTCATATTCATGCCAAGTAAATTTGGCAAAAAGAGAATGAATTTGTCCTCAGCAAGGTTTGAACCCACAACCCATCACTTACCAAGCCAAATGCACAACCAATTCAACCAATTCATATTTGTGATAATTCCTACAATTTTAGGATTTTATTATCTCGTCTAGCATTCAAGTATATCATCAAAATAATGCATAAATTAAAATATCACACAATTGGCATACATAAGACTTGAACTCAAGTCCTCTCACATAAACCAAGTACTCTAAACCATTTGAGCTAATACTTTTCCATGTCATAGCTCTCTACATTAAATGCCTTAAAGGCTTCTATTACCCGCATTTATTAAATAATTATTTATTAACTATTTAATTTTCTCGGGTCTTACATTCCCCCCACTTTTAAAGATTTTTATCCTTGAAAATTAGGACTTACTAGGAAACAAGTACGAATAGGATTGCCTCATGCGATCCTCTATCTCCCAGATCATCTCTTGAGTAGCCTCATCCCAAAGCACTTTTACGGTCCTGATCTCCTTCCCCTGCAACTTCTTCACTTGCGAGTCTAGAATCTGCACTGGTCCGGTGTTCACCGTCAAGTCTTCCCTGATCTGCATTTCATCTGACTCCAAAACATGAGACAGATCTGCTATGTATTTCCTTAACTGAGAGACATGAAACACATTGTGCAGATTCGCCAAGTGCGGTGGCAAGGCGATCTTATAAGCTGCAGCGCCAATCCTCCTCAATATCTGATAGGGCCCAACAAACCTCGGAGTTAACTTCCTTGATTTGATGGCCCTTCCAATACCTGTCGTCGATGTCATTCTGAGGAATACATGGCCCCCAGCTTCAAACTTTAAAGGCCGCCTCCTCTTATCTGCGTATGACTTCTGTCTGCTCTATGTAGCTTTCATTCTTCTGAATTGTCTTGACTTTCTCATAAGTCTACTGCAGAAATTTTGGACCCAATACCAGGGATTCACCATCCTGGTTCCAACATAGCGGTGTCCTGCATCGTCGCCCATATAGGGCCTCATATGGTGCCATGCCTATACTGGAGTGGTAGCTGTTATTGTACGTGAACTCCACCAATGGAAGCATCTCACTCTAGCCTTCCATATGATCCAACACACAAGCTCGTAACAAATTGTAACATCCCTAAGGAATATTACCAATTTTTAAATAAATAAATAAATAAAATGAAATAAAATGAAAAGAACGTCACGATAATATTGTTCCCAAACGCAGAAAAATTTTCAAATATTTAAACACGTGCCAAAATTATAAGATAGCAATAATAATGATGTTATAATTTCCAAAAAAAATCCCTAATCATAAATAAAACATCATAAATATAAGATGAAAACTCCTAGCTCTAATCCCCAAGCTAGCCCTCACTCCGTCGCCTGAGCGTCCTCAGCATCACCTGTATCCACATCTGCTCCTGTGTAACGAATCACATGATCATCGCCATACACAAACAAAAAGGTTGAGTTGAGAAAATAAAGAAATAGCATATATATATATATATATATATATATATATATATATATATATATAAGATAAATAATTAAATATGTTAAGACCATTATATTTTATTAGTCAATTTGTTAAAGTAATTTGATTAATTATATCCGGGGCTAAAACCATACAGTTGTCATGAAAATATTAATAGGATAGATGCCAACAATATTCTAATTTGTAATTTGATGAATGAGACAAATTAAGAATATTAACTTTTGAAAAATAGTAATCCACAAAGCTTACACAAAAAGGTTATGGTTCATTTGACATCACACTTATTCCTTTCTCTTATTCTCCATCACGAGAGAGAATCAAGAGGAAAAAATCAGGGTGCTCTGTAGTGGGTAGATCAAATACCAAAATTATGATCTAGTGTTCCCGATGCTCAATTCAAGAACGCTTCCGCATCTAATTCTTTGGGGTATTGAAAATTGCTTAATAATGCTGAAAGTTTATTGCTCTATTATGTTTTCATAAACCAAAAATTGGTGTCAGAGCACATGTTCTTGAGGATCTTAAGTTTGTTCTTGAGGTTCTAAATTTGCTTCATAAAAAGCATTTGTATGAATTGGATTTGAAATTGTCAACGATTCTTCCTCGAAGATGAAGTCTCTAACCGTAGTCTTCCCTCCAAAAGTCTTCCATGAGCATGTTGCTCATATGAGTATTTTAAGTTTTGAGGAATCTTTGGTTTAGTGAGAGTTAGTCATTTTTGTGTTTTATGTTTTATGTTCATTTTTATGTTTGCATACATTGTCTTTTGGACACATTTGGTTCAATAAATATATGGTTTATATTCAGAAACTACACTCTATATATTAAGGTTATTATATTAATCTTATAATTGAAATAAAGTAAGGACTAGTTGAGAATAAACATGTACAGTTCACCTTCATGTAATATTTCATGCTACATCTCTCATGATGAGTCCATGTTGATGATCATTTGGTTATGTCAGCATTAGTGGTCATTGCTAGGTTTATTTGCAATTAATGCAATATTTTGGTTCTATATAGGAATGTAATCAATGAACGTGATCTTTTGAATATACTCAAGGTATATAATGATATTTTTGAGCTCATAAAGTCTAACACATAAATAAATATTATATATATATATATATATTCTTAATTTGATGAAGGGGACAAATTAGAAATATTGACTCTTGGAAGATAGTAAACGACAGAGGTTACATAAAGGGTTATGGTCCCCATCTGAGAGCATGTACAATTTCTGTTTTGTTTCTCATAAGAGAGAAAGAAAAAAACTTAGGGTGCTCTAAAGTTGGTAGACCAAATACCAAAATTACCATTTGTTCCCAATGGCTAATCTAGGTCCACTTCCGCATTTAGTTCTTTAGGGTATTGAGAGAGCTTAATAATGTTGAAGGGTTTATTGCTCTTTTATGTTTTCATAAACCAACACTCATTATTTTGTAAATTTTCTTGAAGATGTTTTAAGGAGTGATTTGTATATCTTATTTAGTTACATAGGTATTTTTTGTAATTGAATAATTTAAGATTATAGTAAAAATTCAAACTCAAGTTACCCATATTAACTCTATGTAGATTTGAAAAGAATCAAACTAGTATAAAAATTCCTATGTACCCATAAATTTTATTTTTTTCTTCTTATCTTAAATCTTTATTATTTTTTAACCTCATTAACTACTACATTAAAATTCTCTATCATCAACAATTTTAAGCAAAATTTTCATTAAAAATCTCATATAGTACTTGTGTATACAAATCAATACGTAAAAACAAATGAGTTTTTAATACCTAAAAAATTTATGCAAACCCATTATAGTATTCATTATGACATTACCATTTTATATAAAATCGTATATTATTGTTCATTCATGACTTTTATTTTCTTTTATTTATAATTCTTTTTATTTTAATATGGTTTGTTATAATTATTCTTCAAAAACTTTAAAACGATGAGTTTGAGTCTTTATTCTTATATATTGTTTTACTTTTTCATTTTTAATCAATATAAAATTTACGTTTACAATTAGATTCTTAATGACATGTACGTATACAACTCATCTCCATCCATGATAATCGAAAAATCGGATCATTCTTATACAAATTCTCGTACCTCCAACTTAAAATCTTAATTTTTTTTGTATGTTACTTTTCTTATTTTTAAACGGTATAAAACTTAGACTGCTACTTAAATATTCAACGCAGTAACAGATACAATTTAGCAGAAATGAACAAGATATACTTTTTCCTAGAATAGTTGCTATATATATACATGCACCAGTTGTGATTTGGTTGAAAGAAAAAGGTGAGATGATATAAGTAATTTGTTCCACCCGATTGGTTTATTGAGATGGAAGCAGGGCGAGGATTGAAAGTTTTGCCCCAGATGAGTATAATTTGTAGCATCAGATCTATACATGCATGCGTCAAATCATGGCGAATTCCTTAGTCTGGTTGAATAATGCATGGGGCCTCTTCTGCTTTTTTGTTATGTCAGAAATGGAAAGTGGGGATGTCTTGATATGATGAGGTTGAAGTTTGTGGAGGGATGCGAGTGTGTATGGTTGGTTATGAGTAACCTTCAAATTTTGGTATGAGATATGTGTCGTCGACATGTAACTGTTCCCATTACATAGACACACTCACATGATCAATTATGTATCTGCCTAACTCCTCTCTTCTGCAACACTCACCAACACCTCTATATATCTCACTCCAGGTTACTCTTGCCTCACTGCAATCATTTTTAATGCCATACGTAGCTACTTTCAGGGATGCGTCATGTTAAAAGATTAAGACCACACTTTTTATTATCATGTATATACCTCAAAATTTAGTAGTAAAAGAGAACAACGATTTATATTCTTGGATGGGTATTCATCAAAGTTCCACATCGAGTAATATAAAGAAAAAAGTAGTAGAAAAATATTATAAAAGTAAAGCGCTAAATAGTTGTGTGTCATTTTTACAATTTTTGCCAAAAAAATTACACTATGAAAGATTTACAATTTTGGTCCATAAAAAATTATAAAAAGATTTACAGGAAAATTGCACTTGCCTGTGTATTATTATTTTTAGTGCGTGATTTCTCGACAATTTCCAACTTAAGGTTTTAATATATTAGATTTCTGGATATTTTTACCTACATATTTCATCCTAGTAACTTTTATTTAACCCATGTTATTGAATTATTAAGAGAATGTATAACACTGTGATTTAGATTCATGTTAAGAAAATCAGTGTACATCTTAGAATGGTTTTTGCCTTATAGAGTGGAGTGAAAACTCATAAATTGAGTTAAATTAGATGACAATTTTTTTATTTAAATTTATATTTATCATTCTTGATCCGATTTATTTGAGAATTAATTTATTTTATAAAATAATTATTATATTGTAAGAAAATAGACAAATATTTTTGTCATAAAAATGTGTATATTTATTTATAATTATATTAAGATAATTAGAATTAACTATATTAATATAATTAAAATTAAAAGCATATATTTTATTTAGAATTAGACTCGTCAATCGGTTTTAGAGAAAATTATCTAAACATTTGCAGCTAGCATGCAGCTAACATGGTACTCTTATCTATTTCTAGAAAGTGCCTTTTCTTATCTCCATTTCTTCGTGATTTAGCCATTGCAACATATATATTGATCATAGCCCCTCTAATCATCGAATGGATGCTTCACATGAATATAAAACAATTGATGGTGGTGGTAGGTAGGGAATCCAAGATGAAGTTTTACATTTTAGATAAAAATGAAAAAGTTAAATATAGATGAAAATCCACAAACTGATCATCGTTGAAGACTTTTTAATTGAAAGTAGTGTTAATAACTTATGTGAATTGAGCTTAAGTCTCATTGATGTTGTATTTTCTCAATGAATTTTTTTTTTCTCTTACGAACTCAAAGGAAATGTACCAATGCGGTACTGACCCTTAAGGGAGATTATTGAGAATTCACATTTGAATCTCATTCATATAAGAAGGAAAACCCATAAATTTATTGTCTTATAAGATTTTTGAGATTATTGAGAATTCACATCGGTTTGGACTATTACTAAGAAACAATATCCATTAGAAGCTCTCTAGAGGATCATAGGCTCAAAATCTCTAGTTTACTTTACGCTCTTTATATTTTATTTTTTTTATCTCTCGTTTACTTTATCCTCTTTATATTTTATTTTTCTTAGGTACATTATTTGTAACTTATTGAAGTTTAATTGTTAGAGAAATTTATAATTTAATTTTATTGTGAATATGTAATTACCTTGGGTAAAACTAAACTCAAATCACTTAAATAGAATCTCATAGTTATAAGGAAACATCTTATTATAAAAATAGTTAGTCTAGATTTTCAACAAACACTACTCACATTAATACATAAAACGTTAATATGAAAATGAAAAATCTTACACAACCAAGAGAGTAGAAAGAGATAACATAGTACAAAATGAAAGAAGTATAATCTTTGAAGGAGAGATTAATCTAAAAATTATTACATATATGGTCCGGGGTGGACCACCTATCCATAGACTTCATCTTAAAAAGATTTCTGGAAAGAGCTTTTTCTCTCATTTATAGTCTTACATGTGCATGTGGAAAATTAAATATCTGGTACAATTCAAAAAATGGGCAGTGACCTAATTTATAAATGTCTTTTTCTTTATTTTGTACACTGCTCCCTTACCTTAATAATAATGGAAAGGAATACTTTTAGAGTGAAAAATAAATGTGGGAATAATCTAAAAATAGAAATGTGGACATATGATATGATATTAATATTGAAAGTAATTTCATCTGCTGCGTAGTCTATGGCAAAGGTTACTGTGAAGCCCCACCCACCGCCGTCTAGTCTAAGGTCCATGGAGTGTCATCATATTCATAGACTCTGCTCCTGCGCTGCAACCACTTTATTCCTATTTTCAACGACACATCTTAATATTCCTTCCATCACGAAATCTTATGTAACCATACTTTAAAATAATAATAATAATAATAATAATAATAATAATATTACCAATCAAAATGTGTCTCTCATCGACAACAGGGTTGTGCATGGCTCTCCTACGAACCAATGCCCGGTTATTCGGGAATATGTCTTGTTAAATTTATAGTATGCTTTGTTTTTGAGCTTCGTGAATACCGGTTTGTCCCCGATTATTTAATCAACTTCAACCTGAATTCATGCTGGTACAAAGCACAAGACTCGGATTAGTGTTCATGTAATCTATTCAGACTCAACTTGGTCGCAAAAGCTTGGTCAAAACTCAAAAGCTGCTGTTAAGGTTGCAACCTCTGTAAAGCGGGTGGTTATTTTTTTAAATTACTTTAACAAATCGGATTATTATATATTCCGGGTTCAGGCTTTTGAAGTTTCGGAGGGACTTAATTGGGTTTTCTTTTTCGTTTCGTGTCTTCCAAAGTTTGAAGTTTGCTAGAATGTTTGTTGTGGTCTTTAATGTATTTTGGTTGATCAATATTCAGTGAGGGGTTTGGAACATCAGGCACGGTCTGCAAAGGATGTTGGAAGTACTTATCTGCTGCTGTTGTGCACAAACACTGAAACTCTGAAACAGCGGTCGTTTCCATAAGCAAGTTCTTTCAAATCACACCAAACTTTTACCTTTACCTTTTTCAGCTCTCAGGGAACCCGAATATACGTGTGTCAATCACAAGTTCGAACTAACCTTCTTTTATGTGCTTTTTGGGTCGTGTGTTAGTTAGTTATCTGCGAATATAATCCAAGTTCTTGAGTTGGTCATTCAGAATCTAAAGGTAGATTGATAAAAAAAAAAAGGTAGAAACTAGAATGGATGGTGGTTACTTTCCACCTTGCAAAATTGGTTCATGGCATGGGTTAGAATTAGAGGATGTGCAAGAAAATGATGAACTCAAACTGGTCCCATCGTTACCCTCCATACCTCAGCCACCTACCCCACATGAGCCTATGGAGTTCTTATCCAGGTCTTGGAGTCTCTCTGCTGCAGAAATTTCAAAGGCTCTTCTGGAAAAACAGAAGCACACATTCCATGACCAGAATCAACCCACCTTGCCAGAAGCTTTTTCCGCACCTCAATTAGTAGTAAGTCATATTTCTTCACATGCATCATGCTATGCACATTTTGCATTAATTCTTGATGAATCTCATAATCTCACAAAACTCTGAAAGATAATTGCTTAACAAAAAATTATGTTTTCAAAAGTACCTACTGGTCTCTAATTACAAGTTCACATACATACACCGAGAACATGTGGATCAATCAGTGGAAGAGAATTTTGTCGCTCCTAACAATTTATTGGATTGTGGTTTGGCCTAAGCTCTACAAGCTCTAATTTTTTCTGCTCTTACTTTTGCAGACAGGTAAGATCATAGCTTCTCCTAGAAAGATGGGAACCATAGGAAAATGGTTTCATCAGAGACATCATGGGAACACTAGTGTTGCTGTAAAGAAGAAAGATCGGGCACGGTTAGAAAATGCACGTTTGCATTCTGCTGTGTCCATTGCTGGGTTAGCTTCGGCCTTGGCTGCTGTTGCTGCAGCAGAAAACACTAATGGCTCTCACTCAAAGTTGAACCTTGCTCTGGCTTCAGCCACACAACTCATGGCATCACATTGCATTGAAATGGCTGAACAAGCTGGAGCTGAACATGATCATGTGGCTTCTACTGTAAAATCTGCTGTTGATATTCAAACCCCTGGTGATCTTATGACTCTTACAGCTGCAGCTGCAACAGGTATTTGCTAAAACTTATTTTGAAAAAGTACTTTTCTTTTTAAATTTTATCAGCCTTATGAGAAATTTTAGTGAGAAATCTGAGTCTTCCAGTGTTTATCAAACGGTTCTGATCTTTGAATATGTGAAAATATGGACAGTCTCTGAATCACCCCCAACATTGGGGGTGTTCATCTTTGTTCTTAACAATTTTGGAAAGTGATTTTTAAGACCAGCTTTTTTTTTCAGCTTTGAGAGGAGAAGCAGCTCTGAGAGCAAGAATGCCAAACGAAGCAAAGAGGAATGCATCTATAAGTCCCTATGATAGAGTACTTCTACCACAACCTCAATGGTTTCATGCTTTTGATGGTCAAATGTGTGATCATCATCTTCCTTGTGAGGGAGATTTGTTGCAGCTCTCACGGAAAGGTGATAACAACAAAGACACTCTCCATTATAGTCAAGTTCTGATTCTAAAGAGCAAAAAGTTCAAACATACATGACCAATAAATAATAGGAATTTTGCTTACCACTATTTTTAAGCCTGCATTGATTAACTTTTTCAGGTGTGTTACGATGGAAGCGTGTTTCTGTCTACATCAACAAGAAATGTCAGGTATACCAAATCAAAATTCGAACTTAAATATTCATGTGATGAAGTTTTCGGACACAATACTGTACTGATAATAAAGACGGGATTTTTAATTCTTTTACTCAGGTCAAAATCAAGATCAAGAGCAAGCACGTTGGAGGAGCCTTCTCCAAAAAGAATAAATGTAAGCATTGGTTAAAAACTCTGGCATGTGCATACCCACCACCTTAATCCAAACATCTATTGGCATTGCTAAACTTCTTTACTTTTTGTATTCTATTTGGACATAAAAATTCTATTTTTTACGCAGTTGTCTCTGTTTTTGAAGTTAGGTAGTCTAACTTTGATTGCATAAATTATTATATAGGTGTGGTTTATGGAATGTGTGACAAAGATGGGGCGTGGCCTTACAGAAAAGAAAGGAGAAACTCAGAAGAGTTCTACTTTGGCCTCAAAACTGCACAAGGTCTTCTAGAGTTTAAGTGTGACGGTAAACTCCACAAGAAAAAATGGGTTGATGGGATTGGGTGTCTGCTTCGTCGAGTTAACTCTGTTGAGACAACAAAACTTTCTTTAGATCTTTTAAGTATTAACAGCGACACGTGACTAGTTTGAATTGTATTGTATCACTCTCCGGTGAAAGAGAAAATTTTAAGTGTTGAAAAATAATTGAGAAGACATTTTTTTTTAAATCAAAAGTAATGCATGAATTCACCTAAGTTTTGAAGACACGTAGAGCGGTAAAGAAAAGGATTGGAAGGGCATTTCAAAAAGATATTAGTAGAAACCAAGGTTGTAAAATAATTTCTTTGATGTGTAATCGTAATATGTATGGGCGAAAGAAGAAAAACCTTAAAGGGGAACTTAATTCGAAACTCAAGAAATAATCATTAGTTTAGATGCAGAGCATTATCGTTCAAGAGTTTGCATAATTGCTTAAATGGTAATGTTATTTGTTCAAGTCGTGACTTAATGTTTTAGGTGGGAAAACTATCATATTAATTCTTTCTTTTTTAAAATGTTTATTAATAAGGTTTAGAAGATGTTTTAGTATGAACAATGAGTCTTATCACTTAAGCACTTAAGTGATAACGGACATAAAGTGTCACTAAAGAAATAAAGTCTTAACTTAAGCAATGCAGAGGTCATTATTTTTTTTCTATTTATAAATGTCGTTCAATTAATCAATAAAAGCAACATTAGAGTAATTTTTTATATATGTTTTAGATATGTACATGCTGATAAAAAAAAATAAAGATATTTACATGTAATAATGTTTAATGATGTAATTGTTTAAAATTGAAATTTACATTTTAAATATGTGAATGAAATGAGTTAAGTACTTAACATAATATGTTCCATGTTTTCTAGTATTAAATGCATAAAGTAATAGAAAATACATTTACTTCACCACTAGTTTAAATAATAAAATTAAGATAGATATTAGATGGTGGAAAGTCAAGTGAGATTTTTACACCACTTTTACTCAATAAATTCAAAATATTAATAAGATACTTTGAACGTAAATAATAAAATTATTTCAAAGTATAATATGTGTTATTATTATAAACATTATATATATATATATATGTACGTATATTATTTAAATAATTGTATATTAAATAATTAAATTATATAAAGCCTTAAACATATAATAATTATAAATAAGAATAAGAATAAAAATATATAACTTTGATTACCGCATAATGGTTGCAAATGAAAGCTGTTTTCTTCCCTTTAACGTTAGCATGTCGTGAGAAAGCATTCAGTCATTACAAATGACGATCAGGGTAACCAAGCCCAGCAAGTTGCAGAATTCATTTCACAGAATTAGCAAAGCTACAAGGACCCAAAGAATCAAGTTCAATCTTCTTCTTAAGCTCATATTTTACAACTAAAGAGGGAAATTGATTGAATTTTCCAAGTGATTGAATAGAAATACAAAAGCACCCCATTTTGGTGCGCACCATATTTTGGTGATTTGCTGTTTTCTTTAAAATACAACAGTCTTCTTTTCTTCATAAGGTAACACTCGAAGTTCACAATAAGATCTGATAGCCTTGGAAAGGCATTGCTTCTCTAGGTTTTCTGATTTCTGCACAAAGCTCTGCAAGTTATCTCTATGGGAAACCCTCTCAACCTGCAATTAAATTAAACCATTTTACCCACAGATAAATAGTATCGACCGTACTTGAGGCTGCGCATTAAATATATGTTGAACTATACTTGTGCGCAGTTAAAGCATGCTTGATTTACAGTCTGGCAGATGACACAGAAAAATAGATACAGTGAAAAGTAAGACTCAGATGTATCTGGGAAATTTGGCCTGCCCATAAAGTAACTGAAACAGGAACCTAAAGAATTTCATGCCGCTAGCATTCTTCTGCGGCGGTATCAATTTCTATTTTATCCAAGGGAGGGGTGCTAATGAATCTTAGCACAGCAAATGTAATCTACAGCATTGTAATAGTTATAAAAACTTATCAATATTGGGACAGATTTCAACCATTGATGCAATATCTTCCCACCATTAGTTCCGTTTTTTAACTGCATTGAAATTGGAATAACTAACCACAAATTGGACCCTTCAAAAGTGGGGGTGCCCTGGTTGCTATTATTTTAGAACACAAGAAAACAACAGAAATGTCGATTAAAATCTAAGGAAATTCACCCTCAAAAAACACAAATCTTGCATGGTAACTGGAGTTAGCCTCGCAATTTGATCACCTTATTAATGTCACATATACCATGCTAATTGCACCTACGATTTTGTCCATTCTATGTTATTGTCTCATCTAACTCTAGGAGGCTCCAGACTGGGGTCTCATGGACGATGGATCTGAATTTCAGAAAGCAGATGCAGAAATATTGTAACTGTGTAATGATAAGTCTCCAGCACAAAGTGTAACAAAAAAAAAAAACACCATAAATAAATGGCTCTAAACGTGATAATGTTGTTTATTGTCACAAATAGTCAATTCAGATCAACATTAGTGTTCAAATATTATTGTAAAGGAAGCAATCAAATGTGAACTGTAGCGAAACAAGTATGAAAGATTGTATGTTCACCATTTGTTCAATTATAGGTCCAGCATCAAGTTCTTCAGTTACAAAGTGACTTGTTGCACCAATTAATTTAACACCTGCCTCAAAGGCCTGCCAAAATACTCTAGCCTATTAAACATGTATACAAATGAAGAAAAAAATAGAAAGAGCATAACTCATGGTTAAAAGTGGTAACAGTTTAACCTATAAAAGTGCAGGTAAACCAACCTGTTTAGATGGTCTGCCACCTTTGAACGATGGCAACAGGCCATGGTGAATGTTAATTACATCGTTCCCGTAGCTCCTTAAAAAGTTTCCAGACAATATCTTTGCATATAAATCAATGCTGTAAGTATTAATAGTTCAATACTATCAAATATGAACATTGGTTTACTATCCAAGATAATATAAACTACTCTCAGATTTCATAACAAGCATACGCAGAGAAGAGCCAGTTCTTCCCAGAAGAACCCAAATTTCAAGAATAAGCCCAATCATTAAAATCTCTATCAAATAATAGAAATATAATAGATACACTGAGAACATGAATTGTGTACAATATGTACCTGCATATATCTCGCAAGTACTAAAAAATCAGTATTCTGAACCAGCTGCAACATCTCCCCTTCTCTTTTATTTTCATTCGTTGTGCATAAATAATGATAAGGAATATCATGCCTTTCAAGAAAACGAATCACATGGGTGTTTGAACCTCTATAATGGTTACTGGTGATTGCATCAGGGAAGAAAATAAATAAATAAAAATATAAGACAGAGAAAGAAATATAAATCAATATAGTGGTGAAATTACTGAAATTTCACCTTATTACACAAGTAATATCTACTGGAAATCTTCCGTCCTGCCATCCATGTAATAAGTCAACAAGGCAGTGGTCCTACAGAAAAATAACAATATTCACTATTGTATAGATCTCTTTTGAAAACTAAAGGGGAAAAAGATAACAAGAGTGATAATGCCCACCTGCTTTGATGCCAGAACTGCTATCTTATATTTAGGATCCAGGGCTGGCACTCTTACAACAGATCTTACTGCATTGAATGTTTGTGAAAGCTTTAGGAAGTCCTCCTCCATTTGCACACGTGGCCATTTAACAGGATCAAAAACAAAATCACTGCAATAATTAACACAAGTTATTGAAGCTGCAATCATTGTATTGTTTCCATATACCCATTTCCTTCCCGCCATCCCTCTAAAACCATAGTTCCGATGCTTCTTCACATGCACTGGGTTATGGAGCTCAAACACACAAACTGGACATCAGTACATGATAAACCATACATACATGGTATTAATATTTGTTAAGAACTGTCCCTAAGGAGAAGGCTACGAAATTCCTTCATATAAGTGTTAGCACTTAGCAAGATAGAGAGATTCCTTTTATCCTAAAAGCTTAAAGATAGAAATAATATTGGCAAGGATAAACCTTAGATGCTTTTAGTGTTGTTCTCCAACCAAAATTGGCATTGCGTCCTATTAACCATTGCTTTCATCTAAAATTGTCAAGGTTTACTGAATTTGATTAGAGACAATGACTATTGAAGTATATTTAAGTTTTGTTTTATCAGTGACCCAATGAATCAATGCATGCAAATCATAGTCAACTCACAGGACAACATGGGTTATACTTTTCTTTGGTTTTATACAGGTATGCTCCTTCAAAGGCAAAATCTTATTCGATATACGGTTAGACATCAAATATGAAGACATGTATAAGAAAGGATTCGAACACTGTTATGTGTGTGTTAAAAGCATCATGCAAATTAGAGAAGAAGTGTACCTTCTCGAGTAGAAGACCTGTTTATTTTCCGGAACAAAAACATCAGCAGCGAGAATGTTTCCCCCTCTAGAAGCAATACATTCCGATAGTTTGGCAACAATTCCAACCGCATCCTATTCACAAAAACCAATTTCAATTTCCCTTCGAATGATAACACAGTCAAAAATTCACATACCAAAGCATAACCTAAAAAACCATAGAAGGTTGGTTACAGGGCAATGAAAGATGTGGATTCCATGGGTGAGGGAGGAAGGGGGATCCAAAGATTTGAAGGAGATATTTCTGTTCCTGCACATTTTGGCCAATCCCATAACGCGAGGGAATCTTCGGGCCATTGGCTACCCTCTGTCTGAATCGCTAACTCGAGAATCAAGCATCAACCACCAACTTTCCACATCTTCAACCAACACCGCACTCTCTCAATCCACCACTAACCTTTCGCTTGTCGTCTCATATGTTCGTTTAAACGACATGCCGTTTCGTCGTTTTTTTACGCGGTCTGCAAATCGGAAGAATCTTTTGAATATATAATTTATAACCATATATAATACAACTATTCTTCGATGTGCACAATTTACCAATTAGTTACTATTCTATTCTTAATCATAATTAAATGATGTAATGCGGGAAGTGAAATATTGAGTTTATTTATAAAAAATAAAATAAAATAATTGATGAAATAATGCATCTTCTTGTGTTAGTGACTATATAATGATTTTATGTTGATAATATTTCTAGCACCAAGTAACACACACCTTAATTTAGTGTTTGACTTTTCTTATATTATTGTGATATGGTATTGTGAGGTATAGTTAATTTCTTGCTCTAAAGAAGATGGGTGTACTTGGAGTCAAAGGGTTGACCAAAGGATTGGAAGTGTTTTTTGTGTGTTGTAAAGATTTGTACATAGTGATTATTCTCTAACGACTTTGTTATCTGTAGTTGGATCTTCAACAAGTGGTATCAAGAGTTATGGTTCAGTATGATTGTTTCTTAGTATGCATTGTGGTTGCAACTTAGTATGGTCTTCTCCATTAGAAAATATTAATTCCTTGTTTGTTGAAGTTGCAATGAGAAATTTAATGGAAATATCACTGGCAGCAACGTGTTGGCGCGACGAATTTGCAGTCATGTTCTGATAAGTGTCTCCATAACATCAAGATATCAAATTAGGCAACCATCGGTTCTTTTACAAAAATGGGTGGCTTTGACCTATTTATTACAAAAATAGGTCAGTTTACTAATTAATTACATGGTAAGGTCAGTTTCTTAATGATTTAACTAGTTTTTTTACAAAATTGGGTAATTTTGATTTATTTATTACAAAAATGGGTCAGTTTACTAATTAATTATATCGCATATTTGACAAAGATTTTTTAATAATTTGATTAAAAATATTTTAAATAAAATTTTATGATTGTAAATTTTATAATAAAATGAAACAATAAATTTAAAATATAAGTTTTAAAATATCAAAATTTTTATAAAATTTTATTTAAAATATTTTTAATCAAATTTTATTATTGTAAATTTTATAATAAAATGTAATAATAAAATCTAAAATATTAATTTTTAAAATATCAAAATTTTAATATATTTTTTTAAATATTTTTAATCAAATTTTATAATAAAATGTAATAATAAAATTTAAAATATCAAAATTTTAATAAAATTTTATTTAAAATATTTTTAATCAAATTGTTAAAAATTTATTTTTTAAAAAATATATAAAACTTTAGAAATTATATAAAAGTTAAAAATAAATAAAGAGAAGTCAAATCATTAATAAACTGACCCTGTCATGTAATTAATTAGTAAAATGACCCATTTTTGTAAAGGAACCGGGCACCCATCAAAGGCTTAAACTATTTTTATCAAGGAAAAAAAATGAGAAAAGTGAAAAAAGCAAACACTATGCTGAGCTACTGTTGAAGGAACTCAGCCATGATAGTTGAGAATACAAAACAGGTATAGGAATTCCTTGGCTAAGCAAAAAAGTGTTGTTGAGCTACAAACATGAGTTTGAACCAGTTATGAAGTGCAATACATGGAACACACAATGAAGTGATACCTCAAGCATCAAACTAATAATGTTGAACACAAATAACAGAAAAACTCAAAAAAGAAGTTAATATGGCTAAACCCAAAAAACTTGGTTGAACATCGCTCACATCAATCTATAAAATATGACTTTCCTCTTTGGGTCGATCATCAAATTCATAGAGAATAAGCCTCCTCCCTTTGTGTAAATCTTTAGAAAATTTGTTTAGGGATAGAAAGAGGGGAGAGAGAGTGGATTCGTGTGTATTAGCGGGATTAATCTCCATCATGTGTGGCTAATTTCAAAGTGCAAGGTTGGATGTAATTGAACTGACCCTTTTATGTTCATGATTAATGTTATGATGTATTTATTGCTATTATGATTCATTAGATTGTGAATATAGCTGTGTTTTTTTAAGTTTAAAACTAAAAAATAATTTATCATAATTTAATAAAAAATGAGAAGTAGTTATTAAAAGAAAAATATATGATAATCAAGTCACAATTAAAAATCAGTTATGGGAGAACACATAATACAATATTTTTTCTTCTATATTTATATAAAATAAATATACAAAAGCTCATGAAATAAAAAATAAGACTAACCATTAAACTGATATCTAATATTCAGTGAGACAAAAATTGTTATATTTTTTTCAAAATGGAAAAAAAAACAAATAAAAAATGAGAAAAAAAAATTGTGTTTAACTTCCATGTTTTCTTTATAAACAAAAAGGAAACAGGAGATGAGTGTAGAAAATAAATACAATCCATAAAGAATTAAAAAGACAATAAAAAGGAAAATCTAAATAAATATTTTGATTTTTATTGTATTTAGTTTTATATTTTGTTATTTTATTAATATAAAATATTGTGCTTTGTGAAAAAAATATAAAGATACCAATTTTAGTTTTCATCCATTTTTAATATACACTATATACAATTTAAAAGCATTCAATAGAAAAATAAAATTTTAATATATATATATATATAGTTTTAAAAAAAAAATTGGGGACCATCTCCAGTCCTTCAAATATCGGCCTCTGATTACAGATATGAGATCATGTTTTTGGAGTAGCCTATGTTAGATATGAATCACTAAGGACTGCACTAAACTGCAATTCCTTTATTATCTCCACTGGTTGGATAATTAAGATATGTTGGGTGGTATAGGGTGAGACCCAACTGGAGGAGGAAGCTATGTTGGGTGGTATAGGGTGAGAAACCTGCTACTCCTGGAAATGATTCCACTGGATCATAGCCATTTCAATTTCACTCACAACACTCCTATTCATAGATATTGCAAACTAGGTTTGGTAACAAAGCTTCTTCATCTTAATATTCAACTATATCTTCTCTCATTCCCACACCCAAGACTTATGCAATTATAATTCTCTTTTGAAGTTTCTAAATCATTAAATTATTGCATATATCTTATCCACAAAACACATCCATAATAATAATTGTGAATTAAATATTTCATATTTATTCCAATTAAATTTGTTGTTTCATACATCTATATTTTACCTATTATACATATATTATCTTAAATCAACAAAAAAATACTTTTATAAATATTTATTAAATAAATAAATGTATACATAAATATAAAAAATAATTAATTAATAACTAAAACATAAAATACGACGATAGTTAACATTTACATTACCAACCATGAAAATGCAAATGTTTGAATTCAATATATGGACAAATTTATCTCAAATTTTAACATTCGTAGCTAAAACTATATTGATTTATTTTTTGGAGAATTGATATATTTTAATTCGAATTATAATCAACTTAATTTAATAGAAATAGGAGTTGATTTAATTTTACTCATTAATTCAAAAAATGAAAATAACCTACTTAAAAATATTCGGTAATAAAAGGACAAAATTGATATTAATTTATCTCTTTACCAACATTTTATTTTAATATATAAAGTGAGAAATTATGGGTAAACAATTTTCTTCCAGAAAAGACTAAGATTACTTTTGAAAATACACGTTAAATAAACAAATAAAATACTAAAGATAAATAATTAGTAATGGAAAAATGAGCGTCTTATATTGAAAAGTTTATTACTACTATTTGGTCTTTATATTTTATATATGTAAAATCGACATTGATTATATTTAAAAGATGTTAGGTGTGAAAATATAAAAGATGTCAGATGAGTTTCGATAAACATTTTCAAATTGCATATCAATTTATTGAAATAACAAATTAACTTTATTTAAAAAATATTCAAACTCAACTAAAAAATATATACTAACAAAAAAATTATAAACTTAAATATAAAAATTAAATTATTAATTAAGCCAAGTAAAAATTAAAATAAAAGGAACAATATAGCAATTATGACACTCAGATATGAAAATTTAAAATTGAAAAGTATAAAATTTTAAAAATCAACAAAAAATTATATTGAAATAACTAAATTGATAAGGGACCTGAAACTTAAACTAAAAAACTTAACTAAACATTTCATTAATAAAGCAACCAAATTAAATAACAATAATTAAGTGGATTTATAATTATAAAAATAAGAATGAAAACAGAAAGTTCGAGAAAATTATTTCGCGGGAGTTTTTCGGCCGAGTCCATCTCTCTCCGTGCAAATCCTCCTGCTGTGTCTCCAGCTGGATTTTTTCTACAGAAGAACCTGTGAGGCTATTGATCACATTCTCTCATCGTCAACTACCACTGAATCAACTAATGAATGGTCCAGATTTACAGTACCGTGACCGTAAATAAAATTGACTTTAGAGGATCAAGTACGAGTCGTATTGTCTACGTTTTCAGTTTAAACTTTAAACTATCGTAGCGGGTAAGTGCCAACACAGTAACACACATTGCCGTGAATCAATAAAGTATGATGCATTGATTGAACGATTCAACCCCAAAATCGGAAGCAAAACTCAACCGAAACCGAGTCAAACCAACACTCACTCACTCGTTCGTGTGCTTCAAGTCACTGTGGAGGTTGATCAACGATCATTGAATGCGCTCAACCACCCAAACACCTTCCAATTCAATACCGGGGACACAACCTATCTTGTCTCGTTGCCGCACTGATTCGGTAACCTATCTCACCATTTTTATTTCACACTTCGCATTCACATTCACGTTCTTCTCTTTTTTCAGATTTCATTCAATTCAATTATTCTTCCTGTGGAACCTTCCTCTCTTCCCATTCAATTCACCCAGGCCCACACACTTTCTTTCTTCCACTACTGCGCCTTTGATATTTGTGCTTCTCATTTATGATTTTGCATCCGCTTCAAACTTCGCCTCTTCATACAACATCACATACCACTCTCCAAACCAACAACTCTGCATGCGCATTCTCACAATTAATAATGACCGAGTTCCGCTTTCCAAAACAGAGCCACGCACAAGCGTGCGGACGCGAGGATCACGGAGATTATCGCTACGGCGGAACTCGACACAAACGATCTAAGAGGTGCTTTTCCTTCTTCTTTTTTAATTATTTGTTGCGATATGAATAATAACGGCATTGCCAAATACTAATTTGTTTCTTTCAGTGCTTTGAGTAATTTGTGGATGTCAGTGTAAAATTTTGTCGGTGGAAATTTACGGTTTGCTTTCGTTTCAAATGTAAAAACAACGTGTAAAAAATGAAGAGTGCCAGAGGAGAGTTTTGCAATGTTTAAAGAAGTGATTTGGACATTGAGAGCTGCATTTCCTCGTAAATGTGTTTTTATGAGAAAGCTGAGATCGAGATTTTTTGTTTTTTGGTCTTCGATTTGCCTCGTTTGTATTACTTGCATTGTTACTTTTTCTTCCTTTAAAGTAACTGGTTTGGTTTTGCTAATGAAATTTTAGTTTGCATTGTTGGATGGTTGGCTCGGGTTCAATGTGTTGATGAAATTTATAGTTTTCCTGAGAATTGGAAAGTATGGTGTGAGCTGGATTATGTCATGGAAAAATGTTGGTCTTGTTTCTTTAGATACACTATGTTATACTTGTTGACTTATTGTCTTCGGCTGATTCATTTTGCACGGTTTTTTTTTTTTTTTTTTTTTTTTTTTTTTTTTTGCTTTACTTTTTTTCAGTGCTTCTGAAAGGAATCTGAAAAACGAAAGAGGTGGAGCCTCGCATCCAGTTGAGAAGGACCGCAAGGAATCCTTTGTGAGACTGAAATTTTATTTGACGTTTAAACTTTCAAATCGTATTATTCGTCTGAACAAACAATTATTGCATTACAGTTGTTCAGTATAGTCGTTTTGTACCTTGATTTTGAATTTGACTGGGAAGACAATTCACTGGATTTACCATGATTTGAACAGGTTTCGCCACCTTCTGTGAGTGCTTCTCGCTTACGGAGTCCTTCGCATGACAATCTCTCTTCTGTAAACAATAATACATTTTCAAATCATAGAGCAAACCTAGAAAAAGATGTAAGCTCTTCTCTCCTATTTTTCCGTATATCTGGACCTGTAGGTTCTTAACCTTATTTTCAACCATTCTATCTGGTTGTGTAATCTGATTTTTTTTTTCCTCTTTTAGTCAATACGCATAACAAGTTCAAATTGAGAAGTGGGGAAAAAGGAATAAAGGGGTCAAAGCCAATCCACTGGATGTAGAGCTCGGGAGCCATCTTTAAGACGGCGAAAAAAAATCATTATGGAACTTATTGAAAAAAAAAATTATTTCTAGAATAAATTTAGCATAATTTTTTCAGTTCAAAGGGAAAAAAAAAAAAAAAACTATCGAAGTCCTTTGTTGTGGAATTACATACGCAAGTAGGTTTTTGGAATCATCTTGTGTCCAAGAATATACAACGGAAAACGAACGCTATAAGTGCGTATATGAAGATAGACAAAGTTTGAGTCCCGCATTCTAATGATTTGCAGGTTGAGCAACTACAGTTACGCCTACAACAGGAGAGGTCTATCCGCATTTTGCTTGAGAGGGCGATGGGTCGAGCCTCGAGCACTCTATCTCCTGGACACAGGCACTTTACTGCCCAGGTAATTTGACGTTAATGACTTATGTTCAGGTGGCTTTTCAAGATTTATTCAGTAGGTTGCTTTCCTTTAGCTTTTTAACTTCAAATGTGACTAGTGATCATGTCAAGGATTCATATAACTTGGATGATATCCAAACTGCGTTATGAGCAATCCTGATGATCTCTGTAAAAGATATCATACATGAACCTGGCCGCTTTCTAAATTCTAAAAACTTTCCTTATTATACCATAAATTGTTTCGTAACTCCCTCCTCGGCTTAACTACTTTAAAGATGCAACTCAATTTTATGCCTCTACCTAACACATTAAGCTTTCAGGATGATTTTGCGTTTAACATATTAGGAATTCTATACCAAATGATCAGAAATTTTATAATTGCTCTGTCCATCTTCTAATCTATTAAATTATGAATTAGTATAAGATTTTATTGGTCCTGTGCTTTGCGTACAGTTTAAAATATAAAGTTCAGTCACGGCGTGTACAGATAAAACATTTCTTGGTCATGATCTTCTACTTAACTGGTCTAACTTTCGGGAGACCAAGGTATGCAGTTTTTCTGTATGTTATATCCTTTGAGAAATCTGACGCGCAGCTTATATACTTATGTTCAATGGATAGAATTTCTGTGAAATGAGCCTCGTCGAAGGGTTATTTATAAGAATACTTTGAGTGGGTTGACTTCTTCTCCCCAATACTTCCACTCACAAAATAGATGAGAGAAATTGGTTCTCGTATAAAGGATCATAGTTAGATAACTAAAATGGAATCAGTGGACTATTCACTTTCACTTAATGGGTATTTTTAAATTTATTTTTTACTTTTTGATATGACTCATCTAACACATATCTACAAGTGTATGTTTAACGGAATATAAATAACTATTTTTCCATTTTCCCTCCTTTTCCTTAGACAAAAGACTTGATTGCTGAAATTGAGTTACTTGAAGAAGAGGTTACAAGCCGAGAGCAGCAAGTACTTTCCCTTTACAGAAGTATTTTTGAGCAGTGTGTTAGCCGGCCACCTTCTGAACAAAGTTCTGCTGTTGCTTCACCTGCTCATATAAGGCAAGGATCTAGGAAGCATCCGAGTATAATTTCAAGTGCATTCTGTTCATCAAAAAAATTCCCTCTACGACCACTCCAAGCTCTAGTTTCCAGCAACGACTTGAGGAATAGAATCTTTGGATCTAATCACACTCCTTTATCACGTGGTAAAGACAACAATTATTTTAAAAAGACTAGTTCTGATTCCATCAAGGTATGATACGTTGATATTGATTTTCAGTTATTCATATGCACTTTGATTGTTGTCTTTGCTTTTGCCATTAATAATATGCCATTTGTCTCAAATGTAATTTCTTTTCTTGTTAAAAGATGTTTGGTGCAAGTAGCAATGTTTACTGAACCAGAAAGTACACCGATACGGCGTTCAGAGTTATCGGTTTGTTTGGCATTGAATAATGATCAAACTGAAATTTTAAAATCAATATTTTGAAGAGAAAACTGTTTAAGAATGTGTTTTTATTCTCTTTCAGTTTTCTTTGCCTTATTTTCATGGTTTCAGTTGCTGTATAGTATTTTTAAATTGTCACATACCTTGAAAATGGTTATTTCTTTGTTTTTTTTTTTATCATCCATA
>Ga0209589_1002085_pt1 | contig 34156 bp, 18 predicted proteins | sample CowpeawhiteBW_FD_187525 | JGI IMG/M metagenome (GOLD analysis project Ga0209589, IMG submission 187525) | Root nodule microbial communities of legume samples collected from California USA - Cow pea white BW (SPAdes) (version 2) | ecosystem: Host-associated > Plants > Roots > Nodule | place: USA...
GGGAGTGAATACTTTTAAGCCTTATCTTGCATAGCAAGTGGCGGCACACATCCACTCATCTTCAAGGTTGCCATGGCTTCTAGCCTAGCCTTGTAGTGGCGTGCTTCTCACATTTTTACCATTCCTTTTCTCTCCATTTTATGTTTTCTTCTTCCTTTAATTGTTCTTGGTTTTCTATGGTTTATGTGCTTTCCATTTCCTTTTTGTTTTGAATCAATCCATCATCTTTTTCTCTTGAGCTTTGTGAAAGGAACCTTCACATCTAGATAGCTTGCTATCTTAATGTCCAGTGGGGATTTCACTTAGCTTTCTTAAACAACTCACACCATATTCAATAATGTTAAAAAGGAACAAGATAATCCTTCATCAAAACACTAAATGGGATGTCGGACGACACTTTGAAATGGAAAGATATTGAATCTTACAATTACATTGTCAAGTCAGCTTACAAAAACCTACAAGACATAATTCATGGAGAACAATATGAGATTTTTAGTAAATTTTGGGAAGTCAAAGCTCTCTTTTCTACTTAACACTTTGCGTGAAAGGTCCTAATTAATAAAATGTCAATTAAGGACAATATCAATAAGAGAGGGGTAAGCCTAGATAACAATCTATGTGTTATGTGTGGTCTTGTAGATGAAAACGTAAGTCACCTATTTTTTTACATGTAAAATAGCATGGAACATTTGGAACCTATGTGGAAATTGGGTAAGCCGGACCATTGTCATCCACAATGAATCACAACAACATTTATCTCAATTCTACCTTTCGGAGTTAAGTACAAAACAAAACACATTTTGGAAGAGTATTTGAATGGTAGTGGTGTGGGTCATTTAGGGTAAAAGAAAGTGTCATCTGTTACGAAATTAGCAAGTGTACCAAATCGCACACAACTAATGTAATGGATAAGTCTAGATATCATATCCCACAAGGATTAATGTGGTCTAAATTAATTGGTTAGCTACTGATAAATGGTGAGAATAACAAAACATTTGTGGGTTAAAGGAAAAATAAAAGTAGAATATAAAATATAATGGAAAGAAATAGCTTGATTTAGAAAAATATGAGATAAAAGTTTCACCGAGAGGGTTTCACGATTTCATTCAAAGCAGGAACACCAAACAATATTCTTCTAATCCCCACTCTAGCATTCACACCTTAGGTAACAAGTCCTAATGTCTTAGTGGCAAGTCTAAACTTTAATAAGAACACTAATGCCTTAGAACTTTCCTTATTAAGAGTTCGTGTTAATGATCAAAATTCTGATGTTATGAATGACCAATGATGTACTTTATGTCTAGATGAACGATCTATTAGTTGTCTATTCTAGTATAGGTTTTAATATTGTGTCCAATGATTAGAAACTCATAAATATATAATCAATAATTATCATGCAGTTAAAGAAAGAATAAAACATAATAGTGATGAAAAAGAATTATATGATTAATGGAATTCACAGAGAATTAAGAATATATTACACCCAACCCTCGTGAATGAGGGGATAACTACTCCTAGGCAAATTGAAGACGAGATTGATGTTGAAATTGAATGCCTTCATCTTTCACAATGCCCTTCTACCTTCAAGTGTAGAGATATAAAATTTCTTTCTCTCTAAGTGTGTCATTTTCCCCCTCTCCCGCAAAGGGGCTTTTCCCTAAAGGGGTGTTTATTTCCCAAAAGGGTTGTTTTTCACCCTTGTCAAGTCCCTTTAAAATTGGACTAGGCCTGCAATTTTGTACTTTATATTTTAATATCTTGGAATATCTTGGATATATATATATATATATATATATATATATATATATATATATTTTTTTATATTTTTAAACTAAATATCTTTGAGATATTTTTCAAATATTAAAACTTGTAATTTGAATAACCAACTTTGTGAATATCTGATGTTGTTGATAATCTTTGACTATTTAATATTCCACTTATTATGTTGATAATCTTTCCAAATATATGATATTTTCACTTATTTGCAAAATATAATCCACACATTTATATTTTCCCCTTTTATTAAATAAAACCTCAAATATCGAATAAAATCCAAAAATAAAATAACAATAAAACATAAAAATAAATAAAATAAAAACATGATAATTTCAATTATCAAAATACTCTAAACTTAAACATTTTCATGTCCTCATGAAAAAATTACAATTTTGGAATCGTATCTAATCTTTTGGAATGGAAAGTTAAACGGGGGATTTTATTTGTAGAATTTATTGTTATATCTATGTTGTGAACAATATTTTCTATAAAAGAGTTGAGATACCTCTAATATCTCATGTACATATAAATATATAATTCTTTGTTGATAAAAAAATTGAATGTTATGGTTGACCGAGACCCTCGTATGAATGGTGACACTCATTGATCTAAAAGAAGATACAACCACATTTTAGTTGGAATTAAAAGGCTAAAATACACGACCAGAGGGAAACTTAAATAACATTGGCATGAACTCCATAACAAATGGTCTTCGTAGAAAAACCTTTTTTGTTTTGACAATTGTGAATATGTCGATAATTGATCCAACAGTCATCTCCCACAAAATTCCTGACCACAAAATGCCACATAGTGTCACAAAACAATTAAAGGCTATGACAAGAAAGGTGAATAATTGTTGAGTAAGAAGTCAAAAAATTACCCTAAGTTGGTTTCATACAAGAAATGTACTACACCACATGGTTAACTAATGTGGTGGTAGCGCAAAAGATAAAATAAAAAATGGTGAATGTGCATGAACTATAACAACCTTAACAAAGCATGCATTAATGACATTTATCCTTTACCTAAGATAAATAATCCTGTTTGTGGAGCTACTAGACCTAAAATGCTAAGTGTAACACACAAAAAAGATCCATTATACTAAAAACAAAATACATGGATTGTACAATGTATAATGACTTTTAAAATACAACTTAAACATATACAAAACATATATACATAAAGACATTTACAAAATAAAGTGAATTGCTTTATTCTCTTCTAGATGTCACTCTTGCCTCTAAACATACATATGCTCATGTACGTAGTATAGTCATAGCATGTCACCACATAGACAACATATACAAAGGTAAATACTTAAAATAAATCTCTAACATTAAATAGAAATGTATGTAGGAGAAATAATTGTATTATAAGTCTATAAATAATCCAATTTCAATAAAAAAAACATATACAAAAATCAAATAGACCACACATGAATATCGATTAACGTCTTTTGAAAACATTGTATTAAATATCCCTTACTAGAGATTAACATTTGATCTAATACAAAATACTTAGGTTTACAAATGAATCTAAGAGAATAAATTAGGGTAATTTCATTACAATCCAAATTGCAGATCTACACATGTCATGGTGTGCAAGAACTCCCCTACAACTTCTCACCACTTGATATCTTAATCTATGTGAGTTAAATCATCAGGGAAACAAGGGGATCTCTATTACAACTTATGTGTGACTAATTAATACACAAATCAAACAAATACTTACACATCATTCTAGAACACCATTGTGTTGGTATCAAGATGGAGAAGTGGTTACTATAAAACCTGATTTGTTGCAATAGATTGTGAAGAAAGTTAAGGTCATTCAAGAGTGGATGCGAGCAACTCAAAGTAGACAAAAGTCTTTGGCTAACAAGAAAAAAAAGGTCGCATGAGTTAGAGATGGGAGATCATGTATTTCTTCGGTTAACTTCGACAACTAGGGTTGGAAGGGCCATCATATCGAAGAAGTTGAAACCAAAGTTTATTGAGCCATATAAGATTCTCAAGGGAATTGGTCCGTTAGCGTATGAGATTGTGTTACCACCGTAATTGGCAAACTTATATAACGTGTTTCATGTATCATAACTAAGAAAGTATGTTCTTAATCCTACACATGTGCTAGAGGAGGATGAGGTTCAGATCAGTAAAGACTTTTCCTTAGATGTTAGGCCAGTACGAGTGATAAATATTCAAGTCAAAAAGCTTCGTGGAAAAAAGATCAGTACTATGAAGGTGCTTTGGGACAAATGGATGCAAGAAGTAACTCGGGAGCTAGAAGATAATATGATGAAGTCACATTCGTATATGTTTCCTGCTAAGTACAATTCTTAAGGACAAAAATTTTCGGGTTGGAGAGAATGTAAGACCCAAGAAAAATAATTATATTTCTAAGGTGATAATTGGACATGAGGAATATTAATTAAATTAATACGTAATGACATAAACAAAAGTGAAGTGTATTAGAGTTGGTTAGAGCCTTATCATGGGTTGGTAGTTAGGTGTTCGATTCCTAAAATGGTGTAATTTTGGAACAAATATATTTTAAATATTGTTTGGAAATACTTATTGTAACATCCCTAGGGAATATTACTTATAAAATAAATAAAAGGAAAACGAATGTAAAATGTTGTAATAATTAACATTCGCAAAACGAGGGAAAATTCAAAATGTTTAAACATCACGCCAAAATTTATAAACAGTAGTAGGAGAAAACATTACAATATCCAAAATCCAAAAACCATAAATGAAATCATACGATCATCGCCATACACAAACAGAAAGGGTGAGCTGATAAAAATAAAAGTAACATATATAATCACAGATTATAAATAAGACACCCATATTAATTAACCTATTTAGTTCTTGGTCAAGACCTTAACCCCAAGGCTTTTCAGCCTTCAAATCACACAAATGGTTAGCCTGGACTCGAGAATATGATGCTCACACGTACCTGCCCGCTCGTGGTCCTACTTCTATGAACCTCCTCACTCATAGTCCTGCTCTACGAACCTCCCCGCTCGTAGTCCTACTCTACGAACCTTCCCGCCCGTAGTCCAACACATGTGATCCACCAGCCACGTACCTCCCCGCATGCAACATCTCTCAAGCGTGAGCACGAAAGATACGAACCAACCTCGCTTGTATCCCCACGCGAGAGTAACTGGATATGAACCTCCCCGCTCATATCATCACATGTTAACCACCATCCATGAACCTACCCGCTCATGGCACAACATCTCCCGATCTAAGTATAGAATCACCGCTTAAAAAGCAACACACACAAAGTCGTAATCTGCAGCACTATCGCCTGACACAGTCCCAAGTGCCGCCAGGCAAAATCAATGCAGGCCGCTTGGCGATTCAAGCCACGTCGCCAGGAGCCAGGTTCACGAAAAGTAGTTATGCTTCTCCGCTATCGCATGGCGAATCCAATCCTACCGCCAGGCGCCCATCGTTATAAAACTCTCCCTAGAGCTCCTATCGCCTGGCGCACACGCTCCAGCCGCCAGGCGCTGTATCAGCAACGTACCAGTTGTTGTTTTCGCACCTCAATCAGATTATCTCTCACTTTCTTAACCCCTCCAAGGTAGCAGAGCACTCTCAATCATCCCAGTCTCATTCTTGATTCCCAGGTAACCCCATAAGTGATCCTATTACCTATAATTCTCATTCCCAGTCTCATAACAAGACCTAGGATTTACCAATTTCTTCCATCATTATACCATGACTCAACCTAACTCCAAATGAGACCACACAGTACAGTTCCTTATAGCACATTCCCTACCATGATCGCATTACCACAGTAATACACCCTCTACTCATTTAGCTTTCAATCCATATTACACAATTCATAGCTAATACCTTAACTCACGACGACACACTATCTCATGTCCCAATTATACACCCCCAAACAAAGCTATACTATCCAAACCTGAAACTTTGTATTAGAATCATCATTCTCCCTATCTTGAATTAACTTTGCTACAACCACACCATACTATCATAGGTATCATACATGGGTGTTTTCCAACATTTGGCCATGCCCACAATTTATACTTAGTTTCATAGTATCAAGGCACCCAATAGGGTTTACACAGATCAATTCCAGAAATCACATGGATTTCCGCTCAAACAACATCAAGAACAATCAAGAAAACGTGAACAGTGTCGCACCGCCTGGCAGATATTCATCGTCGCCAGGCGGTTCATGCAAAAATCAAGAACAAAGGCCAAAGTTTGTTATGCCGCCTGGCGGCCCGGGTCTTGCCGCCGGGCGGTTTCTGGGCAGAAATCCAGGGAAGCAAAGCAATTTCATTCATACAAGGCACAATTCATCATATTCAGTTAAAAATCAAAGTAAGCAGCTCCCCTTACCTGAAATCCTCGCTCCAATTCAAATTTGGGTGTGTGTGTGTCTTCAACCCAAAAGTTCCCTTGCCTTTGCTCCCACCCAACGAAGGTTTTCACTCCAATTCTTACTCCACACAGTACAATTACTCTGGAAAAGTTTTGCTTACCCCTCACTCAAAAATTCCAGCCCTCCTTTCTCTAATTCCCTTCTCTCCCAAAATTAACTCTCTCTTAATTACCCTTTAATTCATTAAAACGAATTTTTAATTATAATGGAGATTAAGGCTAATCAATGGATAATAACCTGGTGTTTTCGCAGCCCATCAATTAGCAAGTCAAGTGCACAACCAATTCAACCAATTCACAATTATGATAATTCCAATAATTTCAGGGTTTCATTATCACGTCTCACATTTAATTATATCAATAAAATAATGCATAGATTAAAATAATACATATTTGGCATATGTCATAAGACTTGAACCCAAGTCCTCTCACACAATTAAGTACTCTTAACCACTTGAGCTAGTACTTTTCCACATCATAGCACTCCGCATTAAATGCCTTAAAGGCTCAAATTACCCGCATTTATTAAATAATTATTTAATTAACTATTTAATTTTTCTCGGGTCTTACACTTATGTGTGCTTTTGGGCGTGACTTATATTTTGTAATGACTTATAATTTATTTTGCATGTTTACAATTTTTTTGTTTCTTAAAGGAATTGAATGTATGGATGTTATTGTATGTTTTTGTTAGTTCGTAAACACCGTATTCATAGTAAAACCTCATGCCCTTTCATCTTCCAACCCCTTCCCCTAACCCTTAGGTCTCCTCAAATTTAAAGGCCAAGGGTCATGACTATTCACCTTTTGAGCCTCTTATTGTTTTTTAGTGTAGTCTGGCAACCTTTCACCTTCCCATATGATGCCTCATCATTACAACCTCTTGGTCGTTACACTTCTCGAGTCTAAGGGTCTACTATACCTATAGGATTACATAGCCAAAGAAATAAAAATTTTCTTTACAAACGAGATCAGGGCTGAAAAGTGATATACACAATAATAAGTCAATCGTCATTGCCACAAGCAAGATGATAACCGTGTCTAACATCATGAAGCTTTCTACGAGTCTTTAACATATAACATGTTAAGCCTAGGGGCTAGTGTACATTGTATACGTCCAGTACCCTTTGGCCGTGATGATACAGGACCTGCTCCTAGGCGAGTACATGTTGATCAAGACGAAATTATGACCAACTAGACTGTTAGTCACAATAATCAACAAATTAAGCCAAAGAGGTCCAAAATTAATTACGATAATCAAGACTAGTGAGTAATTAGACCATATGGCTTAGACCCATCCAATTCATGAACAATAGTATAAATAACACATTTTACAAGGTACATAAATTACGTTCATTAATTACTGTATTTTTTATAGGGGTGGCAATGTGGGCCGCCCCGACCCGCCCCGTATTTTAATTGCAGGTTGAAATGTTTGGAAGAAAAATGTGTAAACAAAGAATCTCCTTGTATATCGGTTAAATTTAAACTTGAAATACTTATTATTCAACTAATTTGATAATAAAAATGTATTGAAGATATAATTTTCAATCGTCAAACGCAAATAAAAAAAATAAATCTGAACCATATAAAAAAAAGAAATAAAAGAAGAAAAATACATTTTAGTGTCTCAAGTATGGAAAATAGAAAATCATAAAACTGTCCTCTTTCCTAAAATCACATCGAACTTTCAATATTAAACTTAAATAAAAGCATAAAATTATGTCGATCTTGAAGTTATTAAATTACCATAATACAGTGAGATAAAGTTTAAAATATAAAGATATTGTTCATAAAATAATTAAACTATTTTTTAAGTATAAATAGTTAAAATAAAATATAGAAATATAAGTGATTTTTAAATAATATATTTAGTGTTATTCTTACTTTTTTTAAGTTATTATTATTATTTTGAAAAAAAAAAGTTTCAGTAAATGCAAAATGCTTGATATTAAGAAATAGCGAGAAATGTTTTTTTGGGGTTTAGAGGAGAAGAGGAGGAGAAAGTAGCGCCTCTTCTGCTGTGCTGCGTTCTGGTTCTGGACACAATTGAACTCCGTCTGCACCCTGCAATGGTTTCGCTGTCGACATGGTTTCGCTATATTGCCCACAAAGTCGATTACTCCGTCTCCCTCGGCTGGAAGGTCCTTCTTCCCTCTTTTATTTTCTGTGATGTTCTGTGTATTTGTTATGCTTTCATTTAGGTCCTGTCTTGCAGATCATACTCGTAGGCCGTGTTAGGGTGATCTCAGAACTGGTTCTTGTTAATGAATGCGAGTTTATATGGGTAGACTTTAGGCATGATGATAAAATCGCTCATCTTGAACTTATGAGTACATTTCAAGAATGTTTCTTTCAGTGATTGTTAGTGGGAGTTACTATTTGCTGGTGCATTTAAGTCTGCTTTGCTGTTTAAGTCTTCAACTGGCCAATGCTGATGAGAAAGTTTTGTAATTTGGGTTATCACAATGCCCTTCTCGTAATTGTTTAATAATACCCGTGTTGTTTATTTGCAATGAGATCTTTTTTGTTGGTTCACTTAAAAGTTCTTACTTAATACGAGACCTTTTTTGAATTATTCGTTAGTAGGCAGGCACTCTAGCTTTCAGGTTAATTAGATGTGGGTGAAAAGTTACCGAACGGAAAAAAATTGCCTGTCCTCAAAGCTGGAGCTGAGTAGTTTGAAGTAAATCATATTTTGTGTTATTGTCTGTCATGGTCATAGAATGGCAGTTGAAATATCAAAGCTGAGAAGTTTACATTTTATTTATCACAACAAAGTGAATAAGTTTAACTGTGTCTAAACTGCCTCGGATAAGAGGATATCATAACCTTTCAAACGCCTTGTCTTTTATTTTTTATTTTTTACCTTTTGTTGTATAGTGGTTATCATTCAAACAATAGGACTTCTCCACTCTGATGTGAACTTATGCAGTGTTAATAAAGGTGTTAGTGGCTTGGAAGCCAATTTCTATCTTATTATATGAAACTCAAGGGAGAATTAGATAAGAGTAGTTGGATTGCATGTGATTTTCAAGATTATGCTTTTATCTTGAAAAGAATATTCTTTTGGTTTTTCATCATATCCATTTCTCTGCATTTATTTAATTTCCTTCTGTTCTTTTGATTTGGGGAATTCTCTTTCTTTTAGTTATTTATTGTAAAAAATAATAAATAGAATAGTCATGGGTTACTTGGGATCTGTTAAAAGAATACTAGGAACAATATTTGGTTGGGAATGATATTGGGCTAGGCTTGTTCTAGTTGAAACTTGTACCACTCTTGCATTTGCCGTGGAAGTTTAATATGAAGAAAATAGGAGTATGAAGTCATTGTCTTGTACTGCAACATGACAATTGTTCATAGTCTTGTACACATGTTCTATCTTTTCTCCATTTCCAATGTATCTGTTGAATCTATGCTATTTGAAATTAAAATGATTATCTGAGGGGACAATTGGGAAATAATTCTTTGAAGACTGAAAAGCATATTTGGGCTAATTTAGATGTTAAAGATGAGGTATCATTTTGAACGATTGTGAATATATCATACTCTCAGCACAATGAAAATTATCAACTAAACAATGACATTTATAGGAATATTTTTTCTTGAGTTTAAGTTCTACAATTGTCCTAGTGCAAGGTTTACCTTTTCTCTTTTCTTCTAATTTTTATTGCATTGTTAGCACTTATAAATCCCCTCTGAAATGTTTTTTGCCATTCTATGTTTAATTTGTACAGAACTATAAAGCAGGTAACATTACAGACAAAGAGGCAAGGGACATTATTTGGAAAAACTTCTTTCAAGGAAGGATGACGTACTTGCACTGGAATAAAGGAGAGGAGATGGTCCCTGCTATTGATGGAAAATCGGTAACTCTTGTTCGGAAATTGCCAACTGCAGACCCAACGTAATTTCATATTCATCTAATATAATACACACTATACTTTTGTGAAATCTATTGGCTGTTATTGCTAGTTGTTTGATGTGGGCCTTCTAGAGATAGATATATAACAAATATTTTGCATAAAAGGCTTCTATTTGCTTTACCTTTCTTAGACTTGTGATATGGTCTCATCTTTTAGGATATCTGTGCAACCCTTGCTTAGAAGTTATTTTAGTCACTTATTTTCTTTTCAACGTCAGTTGAGATAGGCCCCCGCTTTTTCTACAACTGGTCCGTCATATACTTGTCACACTGAACTCTTAAAAGACCCTTTTCTTGTGAAATTATAGTTTACCCGTTATCTGGACAACATGAAATAGCATGGACACCATTTAGGTGCTGGGTCTATCCAGGACAGCTGAATGGCATAGACATAGATATATAAAATTTAAATGTTGAAAGGAAAAAAACATATAGGGGTTGAGTGTTTTGGAGCTTTTAAGAAGCTTTTAATAATATAAAAGAAAATGAGCCAGGGGTTGCTTTTGGCTTGTATCATTTTCATTTGCCGAAATGTCATTTACTTTTGGCATGTATAATACATAGGATGACAGTAGAAAAAGAGATAGATATGATTAGGAAATTTTCATTTATTTTGAATGGTTAGTATTGCAACAATGTACATACATACTTACATACTTAGAATGCGCTAATGGGCCCAAACTACTGATATAAATTAACATCCCCCTCAAGTTGAAGCATTTAGGTTAGGTGCAGTTACGAATAAACTCAATTCAATATAATGAACATAAGCATTGGAATAGAATGTTATTTCTTAGAATTGGACTTAGAGTCTAATTAACCAAACAAAATTGGTTTGTAAGTTGAGAGTTATTGTGAGCAACCAATAGTCTCATACAGTCAACCTTGACCAAGAGACTCATTATCATAACTCAAAATGAAAATGGCTGAATCCCATTCATTATCACAAGGAGATGGCAGAAATTAACTCATCATGAAAGTTTGAAACAAACAAAAGAAATGTCTTGAGGGAAGGTGGTAAGTTAACTTAACTTACCAATTACTAACTAGTCTATGATATTGTTGGAGATCTCGTATCTACTAGAGATATGATGAAATTAGAGCATATAAGTGCGTGAAAATCTCACCTTACTAGTCTGTTTTGTGAGATTGAGTTAAATTGAAAATTCATTTTCTAAGATAGTATCACGGCTTATAATGATTATCCCATCAAGGTTTGTTAACCTATCATGACACCCACTCTTGTACTCCCCTCTATTCTCATGCTTGATGTCCATGGTGTGCAGGGGTGTCTTAAAGATCCCTCATCGGCTAGAGATATAAGTAAATTATAAATATATAAGTGAGCGCAAACCTCACCTTAATAAACCGATTTTGTGAGGTTAAGATAGACTTAATGTCTATTTTCTAAGATGGTATCAGAGCTTATCCTATCAATGTTTGTTGGACCTATAGTGCCACTTGCAATCGGATGCTATCGAACTACCTAAAAATATCTAGTCTCCCGCTTGAGATGTACAGTCCTGGTGTGAGGGTGTGTGTTGACAAATATTGTCCAAAAGGTATGAATGGAAACTTTTCAACATATATTTCTCTCTTTTCAGAAGTAAGTTATAATATATAAGTGAGTGCAAACCTCACTTATAAATTGATTTTGTAAGGTTCAATTAAGCTTAAAGTCTACTTTCTAAGAGATACCTGTTTGGATCAGTCAACAACACGCCCTTAACTTGGCAAAGTTTGATAGTAGGGTCCATAATATAGTCTCTGTTGGTTTATTATCTAGTAGGAAAAGTTCCACAAGAATTATCCTTTACATTGTCATATACATTTTTTGAGAAACAAAACAATACTAGAGTTAGACCAAGCTACTTCAATACGTAACATTTTGTGCCTTTATCTCTGGTTTTGAAAGTGATGAAATAAGTGTTGCATTAGTTTATGGGCACTGTTCTGAGCATCCCAAGTTATGGAAATGTCATTAACGTTAACAACCAAAATATTTGCATTTTCTTAGAGAATTATAAATATAAAAGATTGAACGATTAGAATCACTTCAAATTGTACTAAACTCTTCGATTACAAGATTACATTATGCTATGAAATGAGTGACTGAGTTTACAAACTGGATGAGACTCATTGTGAGAAATAAAACTTGGAGTTTGCTCCACAAATCTTCTCATGAAACTCATTGTGAAGGCATTTTTATTATCAAGCTAAAACAAAGGCCAAGAACGCTTAACAGCCATGGGTTAGATAATGGGTGAACAAATGATATCTTGGTAGCTAGAAAAAAAGTATTAGGATGATATTTTGACCATAAGCTTGAGTGTCCATAGCAACCAGACGAGTCTTAAGGTGATCCACCTAGGGCCAACTTTCATATTGTAAGTCCATCGATAAGTAAAAGGATTTTAGCTTGAGGACCGTTAGCATGCAGTACGATTATCTCTTCCACCATTTCGTAGGTGTAAAACTGACTATCACTGTGTTAGGAAAAAAAACAACCTACAAGGAGGATACAGAAGCACAATATGGTGTAGAAAACAATGATAATTGACATAGTTATAAATTGAATGGGAATTATGAGCGCTGATGGCAATGGGGAGGGTATCTCTAGGATATTTATCCACTGCAGCAGGAGGGGAGTCGGTAGGGCCTTCTGGAGGGTCATCAACAGTCGTGTGAGATCTATGATGATAAACCTATAAGGCCTGCAGAGGAGGATGAGGAATAGAAAGGGGAAACTTTAAAAGAGCACGACATCAGTGGAAAAATTAGTATCAAGAGAGTAACATTTATAGCCTTACTGATCACTATAATATTGGGGAAGAGGCACCTGATTGATATTATTGACAGGAGGCTGCATTGGAGGAGCCCTTACTGCTTAAGAAATAAATCAATATGAATAAGATTAAATGGATAATATAACACAAAATCCAAAGGAATACGAGATAAAGTTTTGTACTTCCTACAATTTTAACAACCTTTTTGGTGTCACTAGCCAAGGTGATATGAGGTAGGATGTTGCAGTAATTAACATGAGAGTAAGAGGCAATTACTAGTCATGTGGGGAGAGGCATAAGAATCAAGGTCCTAAGGGGAAAGATACGGCTATGATGGAGTAATATGCTAATGCTACACAATGCCTCAAACAGTCATCATAATAAAGAGAGAAATATCTGCTGAAAATTTTCCATTCATACCTTCTGGAAACAATTTTTATTTATTGGGAATTGTTGTTTAAAGTCTTTGGGTACCAAGGTTGTCAAATTCGAGAATTATGTAAACTCGTGAGAGTATGGTAAACAAGGATCATAGACTTGAATCCTAAACTCGTAACAATTTACTTTAAATAAAAAAATAAAAAAATATATAAATAATATAATATTTTATTGTTATATTATTTTATAAATAGCTTTTTAAGTTTTTTAATGAAATATTATTATTATTTTTAGATTATTATATTTTTAAATATCTTTTATATTTTTTTAATACTATTATTCTTTTATAATAACTTTAATTAGATAATATATTCTCTTTTATATTTTATACATAACAAAAGGTGGCTAAATTAGGCCCAAAAGCCCATAATAGAACAAAGAAACCCTAAACTTCATCTTTAACCAAACCTTCCTCCTGCCCTTAGCAGCCCTACAATGGCGAGTGGGTGTGACAGTGAGAAGCTGCTACAGTGACAACGAGCAAGCGCGACGACAACAAGTGAAAATGATGGCGAGCATAGTGACACAAGTGCAAGAGGGTGATGTAGTGCGAGAGATTGCAACTTCGAACGAGTGACACTGGAGCCCTAATCAAGTGAGTGTTCTTCAAAAATGTCCTCCATACAAACTTGCCAAATCGCTTGCAAACTCGTGAGTTCGAATGAGTTCACCGATTCTATGTCCAATTCTACATGAAAAACGAGTTTGTGTGTGAGTTGACTCGGAAGTTATGAGTAGGCACGTAAACTTGTCCGAGTTAACGAGTTAACTCACGAGTTTGATAACCATGGTGGGTACATGAATAGTTTGATTCATGCATAGTGCTTATCTTATAGGGAATGCATTCATATTTACTACTTAGAGAGATGAGAGGGTAAACATTCACTTTGGTTCTTGAAAGTACAAGTTGTCAACACTTACTTAAAGTATTAAAATTCAAAACAGATTCTTGATAGTGTGATTAAATTGGCACTTTAATCCTACTATTTGAAGTCTTTGTTAAAGTTTAAAGTTTGTGCCTACATGTAACACTTAGTTCTAATTTGGTATCTGAACTTAAACACTGACTATTATTTTAGTTTGAAAGTACTGAATTTTAAATTAAGTCTGAATGTTGTATGTAAATTATTAGCATAAAAATCACAATTATTCCATTCTCTCGAAAATTCGGATGTACTTTACAAAGCTAAATAGATTGTATGTAGGAAGGTTTAGAGACCAAAATAACACTAAATGGTGACTTTCCCACACCCGGCATGCCCAAAGCCGTGGGCTTGGATTGGATCATTGCAAAGTAGGTTGTCCAATAGTGGATTTAGGATAAAATTCTAATACCATTTTATAACTTTGGATTTATAGTCTATGTCAAACCTGGAGACATGTTATGAACACACACAACCAAATACTCAAGGAGAAATAGCAAAAAGAGGTTCATTTGGATACACAATGGAATATGGAACTTTATTGTTGAAAGAAGATGTCATTCTATTAATAAGATAACAACTAGTGAGAGTGGCACCACCCAAATGATGAGCAAGAAGATTGGCACCGATCAACAAGGTACGAGCCGTTTCCACCAAGTGTCTGCTCTTCCTTTCTGCTATACCGTTTGGGGTGTATGCAGACAAGTGGATTGATGTAGAATATCATGTAATACTAAAAGAGTAGAAAAACCAGAAGAAACATATTCTTTGGCATTATCACTCCTTAAGATCTTGATTACTTGGTCAAATTGGTTTTTGATTTCATTAAGGAAAGACTCAAAAATATTCCGCAATTCAGACCTATCTTTCATCAAGTAGACCCAAGTACAATGAGAATATTCTTCAATGACAAAACCCAAAGCATGTGACACGACTATGACCCCAAATGTCAAAATGAATTATAGAAAAGATAGAGTTGCATGTTGTTTGAGTTCTTTTCAGAAAAGAGGATCGAACATGTTTCCCTAATTGACATGACTTACATTCTAAGATTTGAATTTCTCTAAGTTCAAGAATCATCATTTTTCATTTTGATAAACTTGGATGACCTAAGCAATCATGCAAGAACTTAGGAGATTGGGAAGCTAAACAAGACATAGACAATCTAGTACCCAGATAGTAACGTCCTCCAAATTCATGTCCTTCACCAATCAATCGTTCTGTACTACACTCTTTTATAACGAAGGAATTGGCATCAAAGGTTATAGAGCAATTCAAAGATAGTTTTTGGAACTAAATCTAAAGCATGATCCTAGGTACTATTTCCAACACACAATACAATAAAGCCTATTTAAGACTATTTATTCTAACATCATGCATATAATTGGGAGTGATTATGTGTATTTTTTATATTTTTTGGATTTTGTTATTAGGTTGTCTCAAATTTAGAAGGGAAGAATTTCTTTATTTCACACATAATTATTAGGTCAGCTAACCTATATTTATACATGTGATCAAAGATAAAACCACAGATTAAAAAATAAAACAATAAACAATTCTAGAGAGAATAAATCCCTATAATTGTGGGATTTTATTCTTGTTACAATCTCCTAATATTAAATTTAGAATCAAAGCTAACCAAACAAACATAATGAAATATAAATATAAATTTCCCTAAATAAAGCCTAAATTCACAGAGCATACTTCTTGATACTCCCTTTCAAGCTGGTGAATAAATGTTTTCCATTCCCAACTTGGATACAATTCCTGCAAATGTGATACTATTTAGACCTTTAGTAAGAATATCTGCAAGTTGATTTTGTGTAGACACAAAAGGAGTACAAATCAACCCACCGTTTAGTTTCTCCTTGATGAAATGCCTATCCACTTCAATGTGTTTAGTTATATCCTGTTACATTGCATTATGAGCTATACTAATGGCATATTTATTATCACAATATAGCTTCATAGGGTTTTCCCATATTATCTTCAAATCATCTAATATAATCTTTAGCCATAGAAGTTCACATATTTCTTGAGCCATGACTATAAATTTTGCTTCAGCACTTGATCTAGCCACTACATTATGTTTCTTGCTTTTCCAAGTCACCAAATTTCTACCAAGAAATGTGCAGTATTCGATGGTTGATCTCCTGTCCACCATTGACCGAGCATTGTCTGCATCCGTATATTGACCGAGCATTGTTTGCATCTGTATATTGACCGAGCATTGTCTACATCCCTCTCCCCAGAGTACCTTTTAGGTACTAAAAATTATTGAAGACAACCTGTAGATGTGCTTCCTTTTGTTGATGCATAAATTGACTTACTAGGCTGACAGCAAAAAAATGTCTGGCCCAATATGGGATAAGTAGACAAGTCTGTCCACAAGTCTCTAATACATTCCTTTATCCACAGCTACATCCTCCTCTGTAGCTTTTGCTGCTCTCTCTTGTCATCCCCTATTACGCTAATATTATCTACATATACCAGCAAAATCATTACTTCCCTTACAGCTGCATGTTTGAAAAAATGAGTATGGTCTCCCTGACTTTGTTTATAATCCAAACTCGTCATCACATTAGAGAATCTACCAAACCATGATTTGGGAGATTATTTTAATCCATATAAGGCTTTTTCCAGTTTGGACACAGTTCCTAAGGCAGCCATTTCCTCATATCCTAGAGGTAACTCCATGTAAATTTCCTCTTCAAGATCTCCATGCAAGAATGCATTCTTCACATCAAATTGGTGAAGGTCCCACTCGTTGTTTGCTGTTAATGATAATGACTTTGACTGTATTCATTTTTGCAACCGGGGCAAGAGTCTCAAAGTATTCAACTCCATAAGTTTGAGTAAATCCTTTAGTCACCAACCTTGCGGTGTACCATTCAACTGTCTCATTTGCTCTATACTTCATAGTAAATACCCATTTGCACCGTACTGCCTTTTTTCTTCTAGGTAAAATAGCAAGCTTCTAGGTCTTATTTTTGTTTAGTGCCTCCATTTCTACATCCATGGCTTGTTTCCATTTCCTGTCAGATAATGCTTCAGATACAGAAGATGGTGTGGTTATGCTGCTCAAATTTGTAAGAAAAGTTTTATGGGTGGTAGAGAACATTTTAACGGATAGAAAATTTGATAAAGGGTAATTAAGGATTTTAGTGCATGTTCGGGTATCCTTTCTCAAAGCAATGGGTAGGTTAAGATCATTGGGTCGGTTAAGATTTTCTTGTACCTATGAAATTTCTAAAATTCCATCATCACATTTATTAAATTTATTTACAAGGTTAGGAGATGTTACCTCATGTAGTGGCATTGGATTGGACTCTTGAACATGAATAGAAGCTGGAATGGCCCTCATTTTTTTTCTTTGAATACACCAGATTTTTCCCAATTTTGCTACCAGAATCAATGTTGGTCTCAGGTTGGGGTTTGATCTCAAGTTGGGTTCTGCTCTCAAGTTGAGTTTCAGTAGGTGTTGCCTTTGTTTCCAGCTTTATTGCTGGTATAGTAGCAGTAATAGGATTAATTTTGGGTTTTCTTGGCAATATTAGAAGTTCATCTTCTATTAGAAGTTCATCTCCCTTTCTTATATTCTCCCCATGAAGATGAAATTCCTTGAAATAGCTTTCCTGTTCATTAAAAGTAACATCTCTAGACACATAATTTTCTAGATAGAGGGTGGTAACATTTATATCCCTTTTGTGTGGTTGAGTGACCTAAGAATACACACTTAACAGCTCTAGGATCAAATTTATGCCTTTCATTACTGTGCACATGGACAAAGGCCACACACCCAAATATTCTGGGTTGAAGTTTGTTAGAATACTCCATGTAATGATAGAATGAGGAAAGGACCTGCATAGGACTATGTGATTTTAGAAATTAAGGTTAAATGATTAATTAGATATGTGGCATGTGAGAATGGCTTCCCCAAAATTTTTTTTCGGGACATGATTTTAAGAAAGAAGGGCTGTAGTTTGATTTAGAAGGTGTCCATTTTTCCTCTCAGCTGCCCCATTCTCTTGGGGTGTTCTAACAGAAGAAGACTTATGGATAATCCCTTCTTTTTGACAAAAAGAGTTTAGAGTCAAGTTAAAATAGTCCTTAGCGTTATCAGATGTGATTTTTTTAATGGTGACACCAAATTGATTTTTGATCATTGAGACAAAATTTATGCATATGGAGCTAACTTCAAATTTTTGTTTTAATAGAAAGATCCAAGTAACCTTAGTACAATCATCGATAAAAATCAAAAACCATTTAGCACCGGAAATACTAGAAATATTTGCAGGACCCCAAACATTAGTATGAACAAGTGAAAAAAGGTTGATCATTGAGTTTATTATTAATAGGAAAAGAAACACGACTATGTTTGGCTAATTTTCATACTTCACAGCACAAACCCCCTGCATCATGTTTTCAAATAAAGAAGGAAAAACAACTTTTACAACTTTAAATGAAGGATGCCCCATCCGACAGTGATGAAGATGAATTTTCTCTTTACTAGTCATGGTAGATTCTGAAACTAGAGAGTGACTTCTGGTAGACAAATTTATATATTCTATGTAGTAAAGGCCATTCCATTCTCTAGCTCATCCAATCGTCCTCCCCAAGTTCTTGTCCTGTAAAACACATATATTGCTGTCAAAGATAACATTATAGGAAAGATCCTTTGTAAGTTTTTGGATAGAAATCAGGTTGGTTGATAATTTAGGAACATGAAAGACATTTTTTAGTGTGACGAATGAGTTTATCTGGATCTCTCCTTGTCCAGCTGCTGTTATAAGGGTTCCATCGGCTATGGAAATTTTTTTATTGCTAAGACATGGGGAATAGGTGGAAAAATATGTAGGTAGAGGTGTCATGTGGTTTGTGGCTCCTAAATCCATATCCAGGAGTGGTAAAAATTTGCATTTGAAACATTGAAGCCAAGAGAATATGGAATCTTACCCTAATGTATTAAAGCCACTTATCCACAAGCTTGTTCATCTTACTCAGAAAAGATCTTACTATTCCTATATTTTCATGATTCAGTTGCCCAATCTCTCTATTCTGTCCAACTACTGAGTACTTGCCCTTGGCCTCCCTTCTTTTGGTTGTGAAATTTAGAAGGAAATAATTTCTTTATTTCTCACAAAATTATTAGGTCAGCTGACCTATATTTATGCATGTGTATTGAGATAAAAACAGAAATTAAAAAATAAAACAGTAAATAATTCTAGAGAGAATAAATCCCTATAATGGTGGGATTTTATTCTTGTTATAATCTCCTAATATTAAATTCAGACTCAAATCTAACCAAACAAACAAAATAAAAGATAAATATAAATTTTCCTAAATAAAGCCTAAATTCATGGCATACTTCTTGACAGGTTGTGATGACCCCTTCCGAAAACCAAAAGGATACCCTAGTGACTGGCAATTTGCATAATGTTGAAACTAGATTTTTCTCATTTTTGTTCTTATTCTTTTGAGTTCCGAAAAAGATGGAGCCTGAGTGATGATGGACCTTTTCATCTGGATCTTTTTGATTCATATGCATCATTTGTTAGTGATGGACTTGGTTCTTTTACAGGCGTGTTTTTGTAGGAGATGTTGTGGTTTTGAAGGATCCTGAGAAGCCAGATAACTACCTAGTCAGAAGATTAACTGCAATTGAAGGTTATGAAATGGTTTCTACTGATGAAAATGATGAACCCTTTACTCTTGAGAAGGACCAATGCTGGGTAGTGGCTGAAAATGAAAAATTGAAAGCGAAGGTAAACGTTTTGGATTAAAATATCATTTAGTCAAGCAGTGAGTTATATATAAGAGTAGAAAGCAAGATTGGAGCATGCTTGTAGTTATTTAAATTTTCGGAAATTTGCATGTAAAATTAGTCTAATAACTAGATTATAAATAGATTTATTTCAACCGTTGGTTTGATTAAAGTAATTTTCTATGATGAGTTAGTAGATAATATAGTTATTCTAAACATAATGAAAATAGACCACAGCTTACCATGGCAATTCAGTAAGTAACTTTTGCAGTTCAGTTTATGATATGGCTAGAGCCAAGAGATCATTTGCGACTTGGATTTATCAAGTGGAAATGTTCAATCTATGTTTTAATCCATTCATGACTTCTATCATTTTTTTGTAATACCAAAATTGCTTATTCCTGAACAATAACCTATGGTAGTAATCTGAAGACAAGCAAAATCATATTTTCCCTCCTCAATTGGCTGTAGAACACTTAGAATAATTGATTTTTTAATGCTCCTAATCCAAACAGCAGGAAGCGAATGATAGTCGAACATTTGGTCCAGTTCAGATGACAGACATTGTTGGCAGAGTCATATATTGCCTGCGAAGCGCTGTAGACCATGGCCGTGTACAAAACAGGTGAACTTAATTTCTCAGGCTAATTAATTGTTATGTCCTTGATCTTTTTGGAGCTTTCTAATTAGGCCCTTAGACTAAAAAAATTGCAGTTGGCTCCTCGATTTTTTTATAATTTTTGTAATTGAGTTCGTGGAGTTATTAAAACTGACACGAAGTTATTTTTCTAGCAGTTTCAAGCCATTTTAAATTAACTATGGACTCCTCCAATGCAAAAAAATTTACAGGATCAAAGACCTAACTATTTTTTTACACTTTAGGGATAATTAAATGAAATTCCCAAAATATTTAGGGACCCTCTGATGTACTGAAGCTTAATTATCATGCACTAAAATGGGGTGCCCTTTTTGAGTTGATTATTATTGATATATTTTACTGGTGTACCAGTTATTTTGGCATGCGAAAGGATACACCGGTATTGGAAGTGGAACTAGATGTTGATGAGATGGCAAAGAGTCACAAAGCCTGAACTTTTTGTCCCGGGAAGCACTAACTACTTTACTTTATGCGTTGCCTAGTTTCTTGTGGATTTTCCTTGAAGCTCAGATGAAGAATAAAAAGTAGATGATTTTTAAATTGTTGCAATGGGATGGTGATGTTATATGGCTATCCTTTGCACAGCATCTTAGGAGATTGGTTCGTTCTTCCCAACACAACATGATTGTAAGCTAAGTTCAAGCAAGGACTATTCATAAGTCATTGGTTTGGCTCTAAAATTGACTAAATTTTGGTCCATTTGTTTAAGACCACAAAAGACTGCACAATTAGAAATACGATGGTTTCAGGTATTTTCTGCAGTTATGTAGAATTGTGAAGTCCCAGTGTGACTTGGCTCACGTTTTGAAAAAGAACTTTTCAGTTAAAATTGGCTGTATCACACCCACATAAGCATGTTCTTGTTCTAACTCGCTCAAAATTATTTCCTTTTATTTTATTTTCCACTTTTTGCGCCCAATTTATGGTTTATGGTGCACTCACAAACATTCATTTTCCATCCAAAACTTGGTAAGTTTTTATTTTACTAAGGATTATAAAATACATTTTTAATATGTAACCTTATATATATATATATATATATATATATATATTTATATTTGTAATATCAGAGATAATACTAATACTATATTTTTGCATTACCAAGAAGAAAAAAAATTCTTACTTTTAGGAGTTGTATTATTAGTAAAACACATCATTGGTGTTAGTTTTAACGTTCATTTTCCTTTTTAAATTAGCAGTATTCAAGAACATTGTTTTGAAATCATATATTTAGAATATTAATATTCTTATAGGGAAAAACTTACATATGAAAGAATATTTCTCAGAACTGTCATCACCCATAAGGTGATAAATGTTTTCATTTAGCTTAACAAAGAAAATAGAAATTTATGTCGAGTAATTAAAATCACAAATTCAAGTTGGCAATTATTTCTTGCACCTCATCAAATTTTTACTCCCATCCCACCAGAATGCTTCTGGAAAATATTTTCCGTGAAAGGAGGGTTTGATGGCTTCCGGAAAAAAAGTTCATAATTGTTTATGTCCGGAAAAATAAATTCTGAGTGGTAGGTTGCAGGAAGAAAATGGTAAGGTGTAGGAAGAAGCTGTCATAAGTTTTGTAATATTGGACATGTTCACAACTAGTCCAGTAGGTAAAAATCCTTGTTGTTATAACATGTTACATTTTCTAACAAAAGCTTCAAAGAATTTAATATAAGAAACTCCTTTATAAATTAATTTATGGAAAATCTGTTTCCTTGTAAGTTGTTCTTACTAGAAAGTGAAAATGTTTGGACCAATCTATTAATGAGGTGAAGTCCTCAATCTCTTGGAAATATGAGTTAAACTATAAGCAACAATGATGAATGTCCAACACAATAAAGGAAGGTTCATTTATGCATGACACTCTTGATACTTATGTTACCAAGTGAATAATAAGAGATGAATAATTGTAGATATTGAAAGGATACGTTGAGGGATTCTCCATGTTGCTCAAATGTTCTTATATATAGACTAATGAAATGCTATCTCTTTGGATAATAATATAACATTCTTATACCAAAGATAAAATATAATAAAGTATTTAGGTTTAAATCTTTTGATAATTTACCGTTGGGAAGGTGAGGATATAAGAATGCACAGTGCGAAAATCAAAGCAGTGATAAAAGTGATGTTGATCCAGCCCACAAGTTTTGTTAGTTGGAAATGCAATGACAATTTTGCCTCTAAAATATTACATATTTCCAACAACATCCCTTATCAAACAAAAGAACCTACGAATCGCATGAAAAGCGGCATTGAGTGAGAGTTCCCTCTCATCTCCTCTGCACTAGGCCTCAAACAATGTCGCAAACGCTGCATCCCTTTCTCGCCAATAACCTTGGTTAGTGTCTCTCTCACTCCAATTCCCTCTTCTTCTCTCAGACTTTATGATTCTTTCTTCATTATTACCGAACACAAAACTAAACATGCTGAAACCTTAGCCACGCTTAAGTGCTTCAGCTTCAAAACCCCGTTCCATTCGTTTGCTTAAATTACGAATTGAAAAATGGGGTTTTCAATACTGTGTTTAGTTGGGTAAATTACCTGTCCCATTTCTGTGAAATTCATAGCTTCATGAATTATGATAGAAAGCTTCTTTCCCCGTAGCTGTTGTCTTCTTTTTCTGTTCCTTTTTAATGGTTTCTTAACCCCATGGTGTGTGTTTTTACTTTTTTTTCTTATATGCTTGCGTGCCTATTAAGTGTCTTTGAGGCTTCATTCTTTTGGGAATTGGTATTTGGAGTTTGGGTTGATGATATAATGTTCTGTGCGTTTTTGATCGGAGCTGACTTCTATTGCCCGCCATCTATTTGTTGAACGGAATGTTACATTTACAAGTGAAAATCTACACCAGGATTTCCCTTGGTAATGGGAATGTCAATTATTGGTTACTGGGTTTTTGTATACTTCCATTATTAATGGAAGTATTCTTTTCTCTAATATTGGTTTTCTTTCTTTGTAACCACTTATAGTTTGTCTTTACTCTTTTTGGGTGGGGGGATTGACTGGAGCAGCTTATTTGTACTTATGAAAATCATAGTAGTCAAAATGACACTAAATAGGCACAATATTGGAGCGGAGTGGCCCTCAGTTGCAATGGGATTCAAATAGTGGAGTCGCTAGCGGCCATTAAAACAGTGGTTTTTCTAGGGTAAATTTTTATTTCTTTTCATTTTATTGCAGTTTTTTCTTCAGAAACATAATAGGATTTGAAGCCTCTCATTATTAATCATTCCACAAAAAGTTCATCTTATTTGAACTGTGTTCTTTCATACTTTACTGGGATTTTTTTTTTCTTCCTATGTTTGGTTCATTTTTCTTTCTTTAGCTCTCCTAGTTAAAATTATGCCAATTTCTATTTAATTAGTTATGTTTCTTTCAATGGATTTGACTATAATCCTTCATTTTTTTGTCTCTGCTATTACACCGAGTGTCTTTAGTTTCGTGGTGGGAATCATGAAAATTGATTTTGACTGCCATCAAACTTGATTTTATGGAAGTGTTATATTTTTTTCCTATTGTTAGGTGTAATTGATTTAGCCTCAAAACCCTGATTGTCTGGATGTGATAAGTAGATTTTGCTTTGAGTTGACAATTTTATACTTAGAGCGTCTCTAGAAGAAGGGAAAATTATTTCTGTAATTCTAGAAACATGATTATCAGAAATGAGCAAATTCTGCAGTACTAAGTACTAACATTTTGTTCCTCTTCATGTATTACTTTTCAAAGAGTAGCTTTTGTGCTTTCCTCCCTAAACCTCTCTTGCTGAATTGTGTTCCTTTTTTTATTTGTTTTCTGTTCAACCACAATGACTTCCTTAGAGGTCTGTGGTTATGATATTTAAATGATTTATTGTTTAGTTGCTGTTCTTAGGGATGAAAATACTTCTTTTATCATTTTAAATTTTAATGTTTAATGTTTAGTAACAGTAAACCATAGCTTTGCAACTGATGAAAATCTTGAAATTGATGAATCTGTAAAGTAATGAAATAAATTGTTATGTTTTCCCTTTGTTGCGGTTTCAAGGGAGCCGAGGGAAGGATATAATTGTTTGTGTGGCAAATGTCTATCACTTCCAGTTCCATTGATTTTTACAAAATCTGCATTTCTATTTGGGGGAATATGGTAGGTGTATGAAGTGTACTGTAGGACTGGGATGGTTATTTGGAAGTGTGGTTTATTGTGATGCTTTGATTAGGTTTATTTGCAAATGATTTTACTAAGGGTTAGGATTATTTGGACAGGTCTAATGTAATGCTTTTCTGTGATTTAATGTAAATCTTTGCTTTGGTTAGGTTTATTTGGACAGGGATGCTTTGGTTATCTCTACTATGTTCTGTTGCAGTTGACGTTTAATTGATGATAATGTTATGTTTTTATTAGTTTTATGTATGCAGTGTTAGGTTTTAATGATTTCAACCTTTAATAAAAGAAAATTTTAGAACTAGGAACTGAAAACCACAAAACCTGATTCAATCCAAACTACAAAAATTGGTTTAATTTGCTTCAGATTTTATTATATGTTCAAAACCAAACTAAAATGAACTGTATATAGCTTTTATGTCTGTTTCAAATGTATTTTTAAGTAAAATCCAAATCAAACTACATTGGTAACACTACCCTGACATGCCTTTTTAGTTTGCTTTAATAAGCTTCTTGATATAGTTTATCAAAGTTAGCTTTTTTAGCTTATTTTTATTAATTTCAGTCAAATTTATAATATAAGCTATCATGTGATAAGAACTTATTGAATAAATCCTGAATTAAGCTATTTACTCAGACATACCCTTTGTTTATGCTCTGTTAGCGCTTCTGAATGGTCATTTTTTTCATGCAATGCATTTTTCAATTGTTGATATATTATAATCATTTTCTACCGTGGTTTTTAGCATACATTTAGTGAAAACAAATAATCAAAGTTCAGTTATTAAAATGGTGGTCTTTTGACCATGGGGAGCAGGATTTACATTGTTGATGACTCTTAGAGGGGAACTCAACAATCTAGGATGATCGAACCAATGTAGCTCTGCATGCCTGATCTGCAAGCTGCTTGTGGAATAGTGTGAAGTCACAATGGTTGTATTTTAACATGATTAGTTTGTTTTTAGAGATTATGGTTTCTAGAGTTGGATCCCGGTGATTAGTCTTGACATCTATCTTTAATTCTTTAGTAAACTCAGAAGTAGAGACTACCTGTTGCATTCCCGTGAGTTTACTTGTCAGGAGATGCCGTTTTGTGTCATTAAACACCTTTTCAAAAACTTTTTCTGTTTCGTATACGTGTTTCTCCACGGAACTAAATTATTTTGGTGGTATTGAAGGTTGTGGAATGGCAGAAGGAAAGTGCCTCCCATGTTCAGGTGTTTCTGGACGATCTGCTGCTGTATATTCTTACTCTTCTCCAGGTCATCACATAATTCATTCCCATGTCAAAGTTAGAGGACTAAAGTGTGGCTTTCGGGGAGCATCTTTTGTATGTGAAGCAAAGAGAAACCCAGATTTCTCAAGGCAAAACAAGCATGGGCACTCCAGAGGCAGGAGCAGGAACAATGATGGGAGAGATAGCTTTGAGAACTTCGATGATGATATGTTTTCTTTAAAAAATGGACCACCTATGTCTCTTTCAACCTCAGGAAAATTCCAGTCCACTTCAGTCCCTGGTCCTAGGGAGAAGGAGATTGTTGAGCTATTCAGGAAGGTCCAGGCTCGGCTGCGTGAGAGGGCTGCATCCAAAGAAGAAAAGAAAGTTGAAGCCTCTCGAGTGCAGACTAAAGAGAACAGCACTGTAGATTCCCTGCTCAAATTGCTGAAGAAACACTCTGTCGAGCAGGTGAAGAGAAGTAGCGGAGGGGGAAGAGGAAATGATCTTAGTTCAGATCAGTTGCAAGATAGTAATCAATATGACGGAGGACGAAACACCAAATTTTCTGATTTAGACAGCACTCCAAAGGATGAACCACAAGAGGGTCATGTCTCCGCGGTAGCTAGGCCTCGATCAAGTTTCCAGAGAAGGTCTCCCGTTCCTCGTGTAAAATACCAGCCCGTCTCTAACAATGAGGATGATATGAATGTCTTGCCAGAAGGTAGTGAGGATGGAGAGAACAATCGTGATCAGATAGATTTGAAGCATGATGACGAACCAGAGCCTGACTCTGAATTAGATATTGATTCAAAGGATGAGCTTTTCTTCCCAAACATTGGGATATCTGCATTGTCAGAGGATGATGATTTTGAGCAAACCAATAATGATGAGAGTGTGGAGGAGCAGCCAGCTGTTCAACACGAAGATTTGAGTGCACTGAAGTTGTCTGAATTGAGGGTGCTTGCAAAGTCTCGAGGCCTGAAAGGGTTCTCAAAAATGAAGAAGAGTGACCTCTTGGAATTGCTAACTGAGAGCTAATTGTGATGGAATGATATGTGGTGAAGAAAAAGCGACAAAACCAATACATGCCATGATAAATTATATTTTTTTCGTGCATTTGACTTGACATTCTATCTGATGTTTCTGTGTTTTTTGTTTGTCACATTCTAATTTAATTCTTCGAAGTACTTTAGGTCGAGAGTTTGTGGATCATTAAAGTAATCACGATATATCTTTGCCTTGGAAGCTTTTTTCATGATATATCTTTGTCTTGGAGGGTTTTTTTAATTTGTAGTTATGTTTCTATTATGAGATCCTGTGGTCTTTTAGGGTTCTTTTACGAAAATGGTGTAATTTTACACCAATTTTACCATAATGAACAAATTTAAAAAGTATTATCGGTTCTAAGTAAATCCTCTTATCAAGAACGACTATAATTAAAGAAGTCATGTTTCCGGTACATGATTTCAAATTGAATTTTCAGCTTGCACAAAACTTGTGCATCTAGAAAGATAACTTTGATTTTGAAAATTTTTAAAATTTAGAAGTCGTGTTAAGTCTGGATGACTTTTGCTAAAAAAAATGAAATTGTGTTTTGTAAGGACTCTCAGTTTTAGTTTGTAAATAAGGAGTATTATTTGAACTATTTGAAATTTTTTAATTTTTTAAGAAGCATTATTTAAACTATTTTTCTTGTAATTTCTAAGAACATAAAAGGAAGAGAGAATGTGATGATATACTACATTTTTAATTATATTTGTAATAATCCTTTCTAATTCCAAGTGAAAGAAAAAATAATATTGAATCTAGTAATTTAGCCTATGGGTGAGAAACAATTAAAAGTGTTGGATTGTGGTGGAGTGAGAGCTTACGGGAAGAAAGACTTGGAATATAAATGTACCCATGTGGGAATGTTTGTGATTTTAGAGGTAATAAGAGAGGGGTCCAAAGTGAAGAAATGGTTGTTTGGTTAGGAGAATAACAATGAATAAGGTAATTGTAAGAGGCAGAAGAAGGAGTAAGAGGATATGGGAGACCATGTTGTGTCGTGTCTATTAATTTTGTTTACCTTAAACTTTAATGGAAGTAATGGGAATATATATTAAAATCATTGAAATTCTAAGTAATTTGTGTATGTCATGACATTTCTATATATCGCAATATATTGACAATAAAGTTGGATAAAAATGATTTTATTTTGGTTTGTATAGTCTCGTAAAAATATTTTTTACGATTGTCATGACTCAGTTCAATTTTCCAAATTTTGAGGGACTAAAAGTAAGATAAATGCCCTTTAGCTTAACTCTAAACTTGTCATGGGTATTAATTATTGGTATAGTTATGGCCTCTGTTCATTCTTAATGCTGTTTTGAGTGAGTTGTTATTTCTTATTTTCTTTATGAAAGAGATAGGAGTCTTGTTTCATTTATTAGTTATTTCTTGTTCTTTATGTCTAAATTTTCTTATTTTTGTGTCTCTCATTCTCCTATTATTTGTACTTTCCATTCTTTTCCTTAAATAAAGGATTTTCTATTGGAAAAAGTAGATAACTTTGGGTGTAATTGTAAGGTCCGTTTCATTCTGTCCCTTTTATTTTAAGGGCTGCCACAATCTTACGGGCCTAAAGGCTGGCCCAGAGAGGAAGGGTCAGACCTAACCTACCAACCCTAACCTTGTGCTCATTTTGATAACACAGAACTTTCACAATCCTTAGAGCGGCTGTTGTTTTTCCTTTGCTAGGGTTTACTCCTAACCTTGAACCAATGAGCTCAGTTACGTTTCCTAGCCTCATGTAAGTGTTCTACACCTCAGGTCTTGTTTTCCTTCCGCTTTTATGTTTGTACTTCCAATAGGGGTTCGTCGTAGGCTTACGTATACTCTTTCGCATCTGTCCTGCAGCTCAATAATCTGCCTTTGGAGTTTCGCGTTCCGCTGTTGGAGACGCACCACGCTCTTAGCCCTTTTCCAGATACGGGAAGTTAGGGTTTCGAGTTATATTGTTTGTGGACTGTTCTCGAGCTTGTATGTTGTTTGTATGGATAAATCACTGTTTTGATGCGTGGAGTTCTTTGTATGATTTGTTGGTTTGGAAAAACACATCTGTTGCAGGCGAATCAGGGCGAGAACTGTTAATCTCGCCCAGGCGAGTCGGGCTTGCCTAAGCGAGTTTGACGAAGGCTCGCCCAGACCTTCTGCGCGAGTTGTCGCCCAGGCGGGTGGATCTGATTTTGAGCGAGGGTCTATCTTGCTCAGGCGAGGTGAGCTCGTCTAAGCGAGCTGGAGTATTTGTTTCTGTCTGTGTTATCGAACTCTCGCCTAGGCGAAGGGGGAATTCGCCTGAGCGAGAGTCCTTCTCGCCTGAGCGAGACCCCTTGGCCTGAGCGACGAGTTTGGGCGAGGGTATGCGCTGGTTGAGTGGTTACTCCTTTTCTCTTTTGTGTTTGGTATGAAATTGATGGAATTATTGTATAATGGCATGTAGGGTATAATATGAATGTGTGAGAGGGTGTATGAATTTATGAATGACAAACATGAATAAATCCTTGGCATGAAATGAGCATGATATGGTTGGTATTAAAGAGACACGATAACGAGATGAGTTGGGAATCCTTATGCATGGATGGTTTATGATGAGTGGAAATGAGTTGGGCCTGGAACATGAAAGGCGTTGGTTTTAAAGGTTGGGATGACGAACGTATACATGCATGATGAATGTTATTTGGCTGTGTGATTATGTTTGGTCGGTCGTAATTCCTTGGAGTCTCTAAGTGAGACTTTCAGGGTCGCGCTTCAGTGGTCGGGACATAATTCCATGGTCCCTGTTAGTGGGTGTCCCTGGTGGTGTCTCATCTGTATAACTAGGTAAGGATTCAAGGTAAGGTTGCATCCTGACACTCTAAGGAGTCAGTTAGTCTCATCTAAAGCGAACTGACTCCTGTGGTGAGAGTAGCAGGAGGCCTGAAATTCATTAAGGGCTAACCTTGTGGTGAGGGAAATTGATTCATTGTAACACTTGTAACACATAGCTCGGGGGTGAGTAAAGGTATCCACCACAAGTGCGAGCATCCGCTGAATCCGACCAGTTTATACGTATTCGGATGAGTCGAGTCGAGTCGTAGTATATTGATTTAAAAGTCATAACATGCTTGGTTGCTGTATGGATATTGGATGGTGAAAGTATATTTGACTGTATGATGAAAATGTTGTTGGCTCTAGCTTACCCGGTTTGTTGTATGGTTGTCTTGTATGTGGCTCTTCTTTCTTGCGATGATCATCAATTTAATTGATGGGAGCAGATAGGCGAGGTTCCCGCGGTCAGCAAGGAAATGGCGATTCCGCTGCTTAGCCATCTGGGTTGGACTTTATGTTTATTTTCTTCATGGGTTTTCTTTAGGGCAATGACCCATGTATTGCTCTGTGCTTCACTATTCTACTCTCATTTTGTTAGACTTTTATCTGGTTTCCGTTGGCATCGTGGTGTGCCCAGTTTGTAGGGGTTGTGTTAAAGACCCCAGGACTACTCTACATTACTATTTTGTGTGACATTTCTTTTAATTTCGCTTAATAATTAAATGGGACGTTACAGTAATTTGATTGTATACTTAATAAATTGTTACTTTTATTATAATTTTCTGCAATGTTTTCAGGTCTAGGGAAAGGTTTTGACGTAGATTTAATTAAGTTGATATTAGAGGTTGTAAGTTTTCCTGTGATTGCAAGTAGCGGTGTTGGCACTCCTGCACACTTTTTTGAGGTGTTCAACGAAACAAATGCATCAACACTTGTTGCTAGTATTTTTCACATGAAGGAGGTATTACTTCTATTTCATTATTTTCTTAGAGCTGTTCGGAATGATTTTAATTTGTTAATTGTGTTCTATGATATGGTTTTGGATAAGTTATGAAATGAAAACTTCCATGGTATAGATTTTTAACTCTATCATAAAAAAAACACTACAACTAAAAATGGCTTTTTAGGCTAATGTCTGATATGATACATTTCTAGTTTGATCTCTGACAAAAAAAACATGTTGTTTGCCCATTAATACATTGCCTTTTGGATGCCCAGATGCTAGAGAGGCAAGGTAAATATTTAGTAGCTCTGTTAAACTAAATTGGTAAAGTAGGTGCAGGCCATGCAAACAATTTGAATAGGCTATCTGGGAACAACATAAAGCAAGCAAAGGAGGAATATCAGCTTGCTTTGCACGAGTTAGTCTTAGTTCATACATGGTGGGCATCAGAGGTAATACTTTTGTTTATCTCGAAATGACATAGATGGACATTTTCACATTGTTTTCTTTCAATAAAAGCTTTTCTCTCTTCTCTTTTTTCCCATCTAACTTTAAATTGTCTTTTTGATTTTGATCCTTCTTCTTTCCTCTCTCTTGAGATGTAAAATACCAACTGTTTCCTGTTGATGATTTTGTCAATTCTCCCAATTTTTCACATAGTGAACCCAACATTGCAACTGCATTTGGTTAGCATTGTCGAATAAAGGTCATTGTTGATCAAAGGAATGCTAGTTCAAGATTATTCATAACTTCCTTGTGGTTTTTTATGGATGATAAGTGTGCATGTTGTGTTCAAAACAAACTATTGATATTGTTTATGATCTTACTTTGATATTTTATTGTTAATGGTACCTACAATGTTCTCTTGGATTTTTTTTTATAAAGTTTTACATTAATAACATATTTGTAATGTTGTCTAGGTCAAAAAAATATTGTTAAAAGTTTTAGTTACGTTTTTAACATGTAGTCTTTTATCAAGAAAAAGTTGCTAAAAAAAGTTTCTAGTAACAATTTTATAATGTTACTATTCTATTAAAAAAATGTTACTATAAAATTTCAATAACATTTTTAAAATGTTACACTTTTATTAAAAAAAGTTCACTTAATAGTAACATAGGAAATACGCAACATATAATAAAATATTACTAAATTTTATTAGTAACATTTTTCGTGATTTAGTAATATTTTTTTAGTGTTACTATACATCATATATCTAGTAGTGGTAGGGAGCTTGTTGTGTGGTGGAAATTATTGTATCCAACATATATGTATTCTTGAAATTCTTAAATGTAGCTAGATTAAACTTTGAATCATGTTAAGTTATAGCATATATGATACTATGTAGAACTTTGATTTTGGCCTTCTTCCATATGTTTGAATTGTATAACAACCTTCACAATCATATTTTTTACATCATAATTCACTCTATGAAGGTTACTATATATTTTATTCTACATATTTCTTTAAACTAGGCTTGAAGTACAAGTTTTTTAAGAAATTGATATTATTATATTATTTTCATTTGTACCCCCATTATATTATGTATATTCTAATACTATGTTATTGAAGAATGTGTATCTCTTTGCTTACAAACATTAATGTTCACTGATTTGTCATTTTTTTACATGCTTAATTTTAAAGTTGAGGCAGAGAAAAAGAAGGGACATAAGAAGGAAAATTTGGATACTCACTCTAATTTAATTCTTTAAACATTAGAGATGGTTCCAAGTTTTTGGTTATATTCCCACATAATGAGGTTTGGTGGTCTTTTGAATATTAATGGTGAGATTTTTATCTTACTATATGTTACTATATATTGTTTTGTTGATGAGATTTTTTGTGGTTGTTTGAGATAATGCATGCATGTGCAAGATAGACGGATGTATTGCCAATATTCCTAGGTGTGAGAGAGAAGGACAAAATAGATGGAAGAGTATCGAATAGAAGAAATGCTTATGAAGGAGCAAAAACAAATATTTGACTATCAAACTTTTGCAAACGTAGTTAAAGATAAAGATAATATGATAAAAAAAGATGGTAAACTCATAGAAGCATAACCACAAATTCAAGAGAGAACAAATATGGAAAAGAGACCAAATAATATATATTATATTTATGTGGCTATAATGATAATGTATATGTTAGGGAAATTTGCTTAGAAATTTACAATATAATAAAGATAGCACTTATAAACATACACAACAAAATAAGTTAAGCCTTATTAGAGCAAATTCATATCTAACAAAACTAAAAAGTAAAAGACTAGAACTGGTTAGAAAGTATATGTCAATCTTTGATTATAATAAAAAAAAAACTGCTAAATTATCAGAGTTTGAAAATTAGTTGAAGTTGGGTTTTTGACATATAATATATTTCTAAATAAAGTTATATTCACACTTAATCAAAGTAGATTAATATCATTGTTATATTTTCTATTGTTGTTTTCCTTTTACGAAAAAGAGAAAGTAAAGATGAGTCTTTTTTTATCACTAAAACTTTACCAGCATCTAAAATTTATAACATAATTATCTGAACAATAAACTTATGATTGATCGAAACAACTTCTCATAATCTTATATTACACTAAACTTATGAATCCTTGCGAGCAAGTCAAAATAAATTAAGTTACCACAATTTTTTTAATACATCCAAATATCATAAATTTTTTTAACTCATAATTATTTAATAAACTTTAACACTTACAATAATCAAACTTTAATTATTCTTATCTTTTGAGTTAATACTCATGACATAATCATACATTTTAGTACTCTTGGATTCCCTTAATGTTGCCATTATACCTCCCAAGTCAAAATAGTCTTACACAATATGGATAGTTGTCACTAACTCATGCAATCACATGCACTACACAACCCTTTGATCAAAAGTATATTAAGGAAGAAAATTGAGAATAAGTGTAACGCCTCTGATTAATTCTAAACAACTAATTGTGTCAACTCAGGGTAACCATACCACCACTCTCTATTCTCCTAGCACAATCTTATCTTTCTCTAGAGTTTGCATCTGATGTATCTTTGTAACTATCCATATAGTCCTTGACATTCACGTAACAAAACTTTCTTCTTCTTTTTACCTTAATTACCTTTACTAAAATTTAATTTAACTATCAATATCATGTTTTATCATGTAATCATCCTCTTGCATTCATTTTCCATATAATTATCGAAACTTAGATTTATTTACAAAATCTTCAAATTAATACAAAATCGATAGTATAATGGTTTGTGTTTTTGAAACTTGAATTTATCAATTGGTATTTTTTTTTTTTTGTATTTTTGCAT
>Ga0209589_1002087_pt1 | contig 34148 bp, 18 predicted proteins | sample CowpeawhiteBW_FD_187525 | JGI IMG/M metagenome (GOLD analysis project Ga0209589, IMG submission 187525) | Root nodule microbial communities of legume samples collected from California USA - Cow pea white BW (SPAdes) (version 2) | ecosystem: Host-associated > Plants > Roots > Nodule | place: USA...
AACTAAAAAAAAAAAAAAAAACAACTTGCATGGGAACTACCCTTGGGTATGATAGAGCATAAAACCATGAAATTGCTTAGTGAAAATGAAGAGAAACAAAGAAGAACTTACCTTGAAGAGAAATTAACAAAGGGAGGAAAAGTTTGGTGAGTTAAACTCAAGAGAATTGAGTGAAGTAAGACACGCCCAAATATTTTAGAAGAAGTGGATTGTGTGTGACTGTTTGGGGGAGAAAGTAATTTTGAATTTGTTCTCCCCTTGTTGCCCACTTAATTCAGGGTCGCGTGTTCTCGCTTAAGCGACACGGGTCTTGGTTAAGCGACATTAATGTGACCAAAAGTTTAAAAAATGTCATCTAGGCGAGCTTGGTGTTGCCCAAGCTAAAAGCTCCAGTGGTCAAGCAATTTGTTGCATACCATTCTCGCCCAGACGAGGTTGTTTTAGCTTAAGTGAAAATGTTACAGAGAATAATCCAATTTTTAGTTCAAAACTCGCATAGGTGAGCCCATTCTCGCTTAAGTTAGATTATCAGAAAAACTTCTGGTTTTGTTATTTGCATATCTCGCCTAGACGAGAAAAGTTTAAATTAGGCGAGAATTTGCAGTTTGAGAGAAACAAAATATTTTACCACTTTTCAAAATTGTTTTCAACGTTTGCTCAATCAATTCATGATGAGTTCAGTCCAGTTAACCAATAAACACTCATCAAATTATTTTTCGATTCATTCTCTATCATTTCAAAAAGTTTCACATCATCAAACTCAAAATCAAGCCTCAAACTCAAATTTCACAATTTGACCTAAATAAGGCGGTTTTTAACTTCACTGAACTCGATTCTGGCACCAAAACTTATCCTCATGCTTAACACATCAACTTTGCTTGCAAACACCCAGGTATGCATGTTTTCTCTATTGAGAAACTTGAATGTTAAAAACTCACCTTTTGACACATAAACATAAAATTATATACACAAACACATTTAACAAACACAAGATAAAATTATAATGCAAAAACATAATTAAACATTGGGTTGCCTCCCAAGAAGCACTTGTTTAACGTCAGGAGCCTAACGATTGTATCATTAGGGATCGTCCAATTGGATGATTGTTGCAAGCTTATCAACCTCACCACCAAAATAGGGCTCTCGACCTTTGCTCATTTACAACCCAACTTTTTTATTCAGGATCCTCTAACTCAATAGCTCCATAGGGTTTAACATGACAAGAAATGGTCCTGACTAGGGATGGCAACGGGTTAGGTTGGGTACAGTGCCTACCTGCAACACGACCCGAGACAAAAAAATTCACATGTTATCTGCCCTACTACCCGTGCAGGTATCCGTTTAAAAAATATCTGCAGATATTTTAAAACCCACTGGTACCCATGAATACCCATAAATATTAAAAAAATATTTTATAAATATTTAAAATTAAAATTAAATAAAATTACCAAAACAATGTAAAATAAAATATAAACTATATTAAATATAAATTTAATTTAATCTAATAAAATATAAATTAAAATTTAATTTTCATTAAATTTAACTTAATAAAACATAATTTTAATTTTAATTTTTTACGGGTAATGGGTAACGGGTATCCACAAGTACGAATAGTATGATACCCGACCCGTTTATAAGCGGATATTAAAATATTTGTTATCCGCGGGTAACAAATACCCATGGGTACCAACTATATCCATCACTAATTTTATTTGCGGATACCCATGGGCACGGGTATTTTTGCCATCCCTAGTCTTGACCATTTTGATTTGAGTTTTCCAGAAAATCACCTTAACATGGAATTGAATAGTAACACTGATCGACTTGAATAAAATTCTTTTTTGAGATTTTTCTTGTCATGATAACCTTTCATCCTTTTCTTGTAAAGCTTAGAGGACTCATAAGCATTGAGTCTCATTTCTTCCAATTCCTACAACCTCTGAGTCAAAATTCAAAAATTTTAGAGCCCATAAGTCTTATGTTCTAACTCGACCAGTAAGTGACATGACTTACCATATACCAGTTGGAATTGGGATAAACCAGTACAAGACTTATAAGTAGTTCTATAGGCCCATATTGCGTCATCCAACTTTATTGACCAATCCTTTCTTGAAGATGCTACTGTTTTCTCTAGAATACGCTTGATTTCCCTGTTTGACACCTCTGCTTGTCCATTGGTCTTTGGATGATAAGGTGATGTAATTTTATGTCGCACTCCATAATGCTCCAAACTTTTCGAAAGTTGAACATTGCAAAAATGTGAACCTCCATCACTAATCAACACTCTCGGAGTTCCAAACCTACAGAAAATGTTTCGTTGATAAATTTGATAATTGTTTTGACATCAGCCGTAGAAGCTGCCACTATTTCAACTCACTTTGTCACATAGTCAACTAATACCAAACTATATTTATTCAAGAAAAAAGATGGTAGTGATCCTACAATTATATTTTAGTTTAAGAACTTTATATTTTACTTTCATAAGATGTAAGAAAAAAAAACTTATATTTTAGTTTAAGGACAAAACACAATTTTTTGTAATAGTTTAGGAAAAAAAACATATTTAATCCTAAAAAAATATTTATGTTTCATCACCAAAATAAAAAATAAAAAATTAATTATTTAAAACTTCTATTGAATTAAATTTGCACAAAGAAAATATATTTGTTTTTTCTCTCATTAAGCACTAGAAAAAATATATGGGAAAAAGGAAAAGATATAACAAAATAGTGAACTAATTATTTCATTAAGTGGCATGATCATCATGAATTTCAAATTGAATGAATACAACCAACTCAATATCATATATATTAAAATACTAATTATTTAATAATTTTAGTATAGAAATAATTTTATGTTATCATATGATTGTTTTCATATATGTCCTATAAATATAATAATTATTATAGACATTAAAAAATATTAAAACCATTTACTTTGATATATTCTTTTAATTGAAATATGATAATTTATTTAAACCCGATGGTTTAATTCAAACCAACTTAAAGTGGTTAAATAGAAGGATATATAAACACAATTTAACTGCATTAGATTGAAAGTTAAATTGATTTCGATGTAGCTCGTGTGACTTACATTTTCATAAGAAAATTGTTAAAATATTTATACTTTTTATTGTAAATATTTAAAAAAACAGGAATATTACATTAAATTCCAAACAAAACAAAAAATCTCAAACAGCTGTCGATGTAATCTATTTAAATATCAAAATCATGAATTTTGCTTTATTTACTTTGAAAATAGTAATTGCGCATAGAAAATACAGCAAGTAATAGTGAAATAAAGAAATAAAATGAAGAAAATGCAAATATATATACAAAAATATCTGAATAATAATCAATTTTAAAAATAAAAAATAATTAATATGATAAATTTAGATATCAATTTATAAATTAAAAATTTGAAATAATTAAAATAATTTTTAATATAAATTAGTCTCTAAATTAATTTTTATTTAGAAATTTAGTTTTTAAATTAACTTTTAAACATATTTTTAGTCATTAAAATTATTCGGAGTTTTATTTTAGTGATGTATTTATTTTTGTATGTTTAGAACTTCTTCTGTATATGTTCATATTTTATTAATTTCGAATTTTTCTCTTTGTTATTATTATGGTATCCCATTTGAAATTCTTATAGTATAGTTCGGAAACTTTCAGATTAAATAATTCGTAATAATATATGTAAATTTAGATTTTTTTTTTAAATTATATCATCTGAACCTTGAAAATAATATTTTGAATTACATAATTAAAATTTAAAAACTTTAATGTTTTGTTTTAAAAATCTGAAATTATTTAATTTTAATATTATTTAACATTTTTAATTTATATGATTTAAAATATTAGTGAATTTTATATTTTAGAATTATATAATTCAAATACGATTAATTTGTTTAATTTCAGATTTTCGTCTGGAACTTTCATAGTTGATGTATTTCCAAAATCTTGTTTCCCAACAAAGTGATAAATTTATTCCAACATTGGAACGTGGCTAAAGTCATCGACAATAATGTCTTTTTGAATTATGTCCCACCCAAACAATAAAAATTTATTGTTTTAGGGTTCTTGTATGAAGAAATGGCCAAGTGCATTATGTTCCACCGCATAGTACCAAATTCTGGATATTAAATCATATCCTGGATTACAAACTTTTTAAAAAAGACAAAGTTTACCATTGTGTTATTCGAAGCAGAAAATTTCAGTTCTAGATTAATCAATTCAGGAGTGAAAAAATTATATTTGATGATGACACTTCGAAAATATTTCAAAAATACATTTTAGGTATAATTATTGGTTTAGTCCCTCAATTTTTGAGTTGGTTCAATTTGGTATCTGAATTTTTGGAATGTTCAATTTGGTCTCTGAGTTTTTGAAAGATGCAATTTGATACCCTTATTTTATAAAGTGGTTCAATTTAATACCTCCTGTTATATTTCAGTTAACGTCGTTTGTACATTGGTGAGTTGTCACTGTACAATAAAGTTGTTAATTGGGTTGGTTTGTTTGTTACGTGTAGTTAACATCATTTTAGTCTCTCTTTTGATATTTCCTTGATCATGTGTATTCAATATGGTATTAAGATTAGTTGTTTAATTTGTTGTACAGTGACAACTCTACAAACAACGTGAACCGGAGTATAATAAAAAAAACTAAATTGAAAATAATTATATCTTATATTTTATATTATATAATTTAGAATGTTAACTATCATTGAAAATATATAATTTCGAAGAAATAAATATTCAAAAAATTTGACTTTAAGATTACATAGTATCTAATATTATATTTTAAATTATCGATTATTCAATTAAAAAAACACTAAATTTAAATATACTCTTAGGAATTAATAAATCTGAAAGTTTTTGGATTACAATACTGGAATGAAAAAAATTCAAACTAAGGATTAGTATAATAACGATGGGCAAAATTGGAAATTTGAAAATATGGAGGTGTGGGAAGAAGGTATTTGGGTGCAGAAAGAAATATCTATAGATACATTTAACTTTTTTTAAAGCATAATTAAGTTTTAAATCTTTTATAAATTTAGGTATTTTAATTGAATTATTATTAAAAAAAATTGTATATTGGGTAACTTTTATACTTTTAATTAATTATCTTATATTTAATTTTTTATTAAATAGATAAGTGATTATTATTTTACTGTGTCATCGTTTACTTGTTTCTATATGTTAATAAATGTGAGATTATTTGATTAATATAAAATAATATTTCAGTTAATGAAAAAAAAAAACAAATAATTTTTAGTGTTTTCATTAAAAATATATTGGATAATAAGAATGGTCTCAACAATAGAGAAGAGATAATCCATTAGTCACTACAAGTAATGATGTGGAAGTTATAGCAGAGTCTAACAAGCTTGTTCTGCAACATGTTTTTAGTGAGGGCAATAAAAATCACTAATTGTTTTAAGATCAATCATAACATCATTTATATATTAATTACAAAAATTAGTTCTTAACACGTGAAGAGAGTAAGTAAGATGATGGACAAAATAATAAACATATCACCTAAATAACAAAAAAAAAATAACAAGATGGCAATTTAAAAATTTTAAAAAAAATTGATTATTCAATAGACAAAAACATTAATAGTTATTTAATTAAAAATACTTAAAATATGTTTAAATCATTTTTTAATGTTTATTTACATTGTTGAACTAATAAAAAAAAAACCTTAAATTTTAAATTGAACTGGATTTAGTATTCTAAGTTAGGGACAATCTAGAAAATCAACAAGTAAAACTCGTTTACTCGAGAGATTATATCGAAAAAAGAAACTTGCTCTAAAAGTTTATCAAACAATTCAACCTCTGGTCCAATCCGGCAAGTTACCCAAACATTCATAGCCCATCTACCCAAAACACACGAACTCTATACACAATGTTTAATATATTTTGTTATTGAAGCTTTCAATATCCTTTTGTTTCTTGATAAACTATTACATTTTTTATTTTTCATTTCTAATTAATTTATTATTTAATTCTTTAAAGGCTTAATTATTAATTTAATCCTTTAATTTGTTTGTTTAATTTATTTTGGTCTTTTTATTATTATTTTTATTCCATTTGATCTTTTAATTTTTTAAAAATGTTCATTTTTTTCTTTTCCTTTTAGTAAAAATTAACACCGTATATGTCAGGTAAGAATGATCAAGTTATATAAGAGTTTCAGAGTTTGTTTACAAAAATAAGATGTAAACATTAGACATTCAAGACAGGAACCAATAACAAAGGGTTTAAAAGTTCCCACAATTCCATTAACACCTATAGATGCAACAATAGTTTTACCATAATATATATATATATATATATATATATATATATATATATATATATATATATATATATATATATATATAAATGTTACAATGCTGATAACTTTACATAAAAAATGTTTTTTTGTTGTCTAAGAGTTAAATTATAATTTCTTGTTATTTTGATTATCTGCCAACATTTGTACAAATTGAACAATAATAAAGACAATTATATTATTCATATTTTAGTATCCTTTAAAAATTATAAAATTTGCCAATTTTTAAAACTATATAGTTTTTATCTATACTAAACCATGCATCGAATAATTATAGATTGATATAAAATGTGTATATATAATTTTATGAAAAATGAAATTTTAATCTAATAGTAAGTTGCAAAATAATCATAAAAAATAAAAGTTATCGTGTCTGCAATCTGAAATAAGGTTTTTGGTCTATCCTTTGTCATAACATATTTGTAACAATTTGTAAAAGTAACGCCATATATTTTTAACATCATATGCTTTTAGTCATGGTTGCTTACAAGGAAAAGAAAGTCCCGTTGGAATACTCTGCGCGAAAAAATTTCAATATAAAGTGAATCAATTATTAAAAGCATGTTTCAATTAATAATTTTTAATGATTTATAAACTTTTTTAGTCCTTAAAATTTTAATTTTCATCAAGCATGCATCCTAGTTATTCACGTCTTAAGCTTCATTTAGTAGAAGCTCTTAAACATCTTAGATTCAAGTTCTAAAGCAAGTTACACATCCTTGTATCAGCATAACATGCGTACAGACATAGCACATCAAATTAAATTTCTTTTCATAGCTTACAAAACAAAATTTATAAGGACAAAAACAGAAATTCTTGACATGTACAAACACTGATAAATTCATTAAACCAACTAGGTTTATAGATGTTGTTATATCATAATATAGGATATCAGGGTTGATCAAAATTTTGATAGCAGAGTTAGCTTAAACAAAAGCATCTACACCAAGAGAAAAGCATCTAGATCCTCAACTACGACACACACTAAGGTGGTGTTATCATGAGTGCATAACAAGAACAAAACATTGCAATACCAACTATTAAATTACCAGGTGTTTTACATGCACAAAATGAAGCCAAACCCAACATAAAAGTTAGCACTAAACACTTCTTAACCTTTGGTTCTCATAATTGTGATGCTACCTTTTCCCCCTTCAGTGTGAATTTTGGTTTTTCCAACAACAGGCTTCCCAGAAAAGGCTGATTTTGGGTAAGTTGATGGATCTTCTACACTTAGTTTGGATTTGAGAGGAGGTGGAGACAGAAGACGCTGATTTATTTCCTTCAGAGTTACATCTCCATGAGCACCACTGGGTTTAATGAAGGCAAATGGATAGGCCACAGAAGCAGATATCTTTGTGGGTGTTTCTACAGATGATTTTCCCCCTGTACCTGTTAAACATAGTCAGAATTTTATTTCATGTCACAAAAGAAGATAACTATTATGTACTATTGTTTCTGGTTAAAGATTCTTTAGCATTTGACAGCAACCATAAGCCAAAGTTAGCTAATGTATTACATCAATCTGCAGAAAGTTCTCTCATAGAAGCTTCTCTGAAAGATAAGCTTTGTGTTATGCATAAGTTAATACAGTATATGCAGAAGTTTATTTTATTTTTCCTCCCCTTTTTCTTCTGCAGAAGTTTATTCAAACAGCTTCATCTCCTAGCAACTTGGATGATATTAGTAGATGAGATATTATGCAGATATCCATTACAATTAAAACAAGCACGAGGACTGTATCAAGAACATAACAAACCTTTGAAGACAATATTTTTGGGGATTTTAGTGGCGCGGTGCTGAACCGGATTTTGTTCTTGCACAGGTTGGATGTTGCACAGATCTATGGAAGCATATAACGTTTTTCAAATAAGTCAAAGTGTGCAAGAAAGGAGGGAAATTAGAGTAAATGGCAGGCAGAAAATTTCCTACCTGCAACATCTAGATGAACATCATCAGCCCCAGAAAAATTCCTGAGTCAAATAACATAATCATAAGATTATTTTGTATAAAAAGATACATGTCATATCATATATTAATGGTGGTCTTTAGAAGCATACAAATCATCAGGACATAATTGCATTTCAGCCTCTGCAAAACAATCTGCTAGCCACCCTTCAGCTGATTCAAGATCCTCATAACTGGAAGCAGATGCACTTCCTAATGCACGTTTCATTGTAATTGGTTAAAGATATCAAATTCAACTAAAAAGGAAAAAAGAACAAAGCATAATCTTTGCAAAAGGTAAACCTGATGCCCCAGATACCCATTGGGAAAATTCTGAGAATATCTCTTCATTTGGGTCCTCCTTCCCCTATACACATAATGTAACAGTTACACAATCTGGCAAAAACAGCAACTCTTAACAAAATTATTAACTCAAACAACATCTCATTGAGTGATAGTGTCTAGTGCCAACAATGTTCATTGCAAATCATGAAGCCTTGAAGGACAGAAACAGGATTATTGATCAACTCAAAACAAGAACACCAGGTTAATAATCATCTCATTGTCACATTTTAATAGTCATCACAGAAGTCTAAGTTAAAACAGGCTCTATTATACTAAACTGTCTTCTAATGGCTACAGAAAACTTGCAGTTGAGACAGTTGATTAAGTTCTACTTCACAGATGAAGAGATATCAACCAATATGGCTGAACTAATCATTTCAGAAAAGCATAACTATGAAATATAGTACAAAAAAAAAAACGGAAATCTTGCAAAAATAACAAGGAAAAGTTGCACAAGTTTTAGCTACCTTAAGACAAAACATATTCCTACCTTGGTCAGCTATATCATGTGCAATATATTTAAGAAAAAGATGAATTTGCTCAAATTAAGTGTACTTGTGCTCTCATTTTTTCATATGGCCTGACCAATTATGAGTGAAAAATCACTCTCAAGGTAAAAAAGCACTGACCTTTACTTTCAAATATGCTGAAGACATTTGTTCGTTGGAGGGGTAATGACACCCATTTTGAGTATTGAATTGTAGCATCCTCCGTCTCTTAAATTGATAAGAAGTCTTCAAACACTTGTCTGGTTCATTTCGCAGATCATTTGACTCTGAAATCCACCTTATTAGAGCTAGAAAGGACAACATTGCACATAAAAAAGCATAGCAGGAGTAACTATAGTAATACAAAGTAAAGGTAACCCAACACATGATGCATAAAGCTATATCCCTACAAGCAAAGCTACAATTTGGTTCCACAAGGCAATAACCCTACCAGTTTTGTCAAGTTCACCCAACATTATAGAAATGAAAAATAACTAATATCCAAGTTGCACATATTGATTGTTAGACAACATATAAGTGCATACCAGATAGAAGTACCTTACCACTATTATTGACATTGTATGAAAAATCCCCACATGCCTTCACTGGGGTTGTTTCATCATTGAACACACATGACAGATCTTCATTTTGAGGAACCTCATTCCACAGTCCTTGCGAAATTTCTGCTTAAACAAGAAAACTTTCTCAGGCATCAATTATTTTAAGACTAATCCAACTTAGAACCACAAGTTAGAGTTACCATAATTGAAACTCTTCTGGAGATAGTAGTCCTCCCTATGCCAATCCCACGGCTCCCTAGCACCATTTAACATGGAGAAAAAAGCAAATGATCGTCATGCAACAATGACAAAGGAGCAAAAAGACACACAAAAGAAACCAATTAGGAAGAATCACAAGGAATACACTGTAGACATCATGATTTCAGCAATAAATAAGCCAACCAAAAGTACATAGACAAAGAAGATTAACCAAATCAACAACAAAAGTAAATTGCAGCACAAGTTACAAACCAAACCAAACCACAACACAAATAAAAATGAACAGAACCATTAGTTACTGCAGAAAAAAAAGGGCAAAAGAAGAGAAAAGGGCCAAATAAACAAAAGAAAAAAATGAAAGAGGGAGAGAAATAGTGACCCGCCAACATCATCATCATCACACCATCATCCTCCCTTTATCCACAAAACCTAACATGAATCAACCATCCCAAGAGCAAACGAAAACCAAGAACAGAAAACTACTAAACCGGCCAAAGTTTACAGATGAAAGGTGTAAAAAAAAAAAGTGAAACGATGGTCAACAACCTCATACATGAACGAACCAAAAAACCAGAAAAAACACTTATCAGAAGCAAAATCTCATGAAAACCCATTTCATGTCCCGAATAAAAACACAGAACGAAAATTGAAGAGCACGAAAAAGTACATGTTGAAAACGAAATGCAGTTCCCAAAGGTGTGGCTTTCCCAAGAGAAGAGACAGACCCAGAAAAAGAAAAAGACTGAGGCAAAGGAAAGGGCTGAGAAATATAAATATATATACTTGTAATCGCTGTAATCCATTTCAGAAGTCGCAATTTCAACCAAAAAACAGTAGTCACTGATCAGTGTCCTTTCTCCTCTCCCCCTTCACAAAAATAACCGTTACAGAGAATTTCAAGACGCTGCTGCATGAGATGCAAAGTATGCCACATAAGAAAGGAACCCAAAAGAAAAGAAACTACCTTTCTCTCAACATATGTGCTTGTGTGTCTATCTATATATACAAACACCCACACACACATATATGTGCATATTCTCTTAGTGATGTTTTGTCTTCCTGTCTTGTTTTCCATTTTCTTGGTTTGATTATTATATATTATTTCATCATTATTATTATATTATTATTCTGTTATAGTGTATGGTATTTATGATTTATCAATGTACTTTGAAACTTTAAGAATATCTAACCACATAATCCAAGAAGGGAAGGTGGAGAGGGACAAGAGGGGTCCACAGGAACACGACCTCACGAGATACGGCAAACGTGCTTTTACTCACTATGACCCACTCCAGCCACTACTCTCTTTAATACAATGTTCATTCTATTTGGAATTTTTTTGGTGCAATTGGGTTTGGATTGGAAGAAAGAGAAAACCGATTCTGTCTTGTTCACCAAGTGTTTGGCACAAGGACAAGGAAGTTGTTTATGGTTGCTTCCCACCAAATCGATATCCTAAAATATGGGAATTACTTTTCTGGAAAATGTTTTCTTTTCATAAGCATGTCATCGTGTTAGTATAAAACTACCTCATATGAAAAAGAAAAGATTTTTAATAAGAACAAACAGTGCCTTATTATTACCAGTTCAATTCTAAAAAACCTGTTTAAGCATTTTAAAAGTATTTATGACACAAGATTTTGAGGTGTTGAAAAATAAGATTTAATTTAATTAGGTTTGTAAATTAAATGTTGAGATAAGATTAAAAATGTAGAAAATTTTGTTTTACTTCATAACTGCTATGACTGTTAACAATGAAGTGTAACTTCTCTCTTATTATATATATTTTATTCTGGATCTTACTCTTATTAATATAACCTATTTTATTGATTTTATATATTGGAAAATTTAATAAAAAATGTTGTTTTTCTGTAATTGCTTTTTATAATAATCTTTTTATAGTTCAATATAATTTTAATAATAATTTTGTATTTAATAAATATTATATTTTCTAACTTTTTAATTTTACTTTCTAATTTTTTATTATCATATAAAGGTAAGTACACAGGTTTCCAATGGGTTTTAGAAATTTATAAGATCTGGTAAGATTATTTTGACTGGGTAAGCAGCCTATTTGGTAAGTTAATTAATCATGTCAAAGAAAAAAAGTAAGTTAACTAACTAATAAGTTTTTAATGAATTTAAATATGATAATCTATTCCTCTATTAATTTAACGTCTTGTTTGTTTGTAATTCTTTTTTAAAATTTCCTAATTAAATATTCATTTTTTAATATAAAGTCATCTGTGTTAAGTAAATGTGTTTGAAGAAATTTATAAAAACATAAGTTCTTCATAAAAATTAGAAAAGTCGTTTACTATTCGTACGTTAAGATTGACGACTTTAAAAACTTACACAATTGTTTTGAGTAAAAAATAAGTATTTCTTAATTTATCTAAACTTAAAACTTGTGATTTTTTTATATTAGCAATTCTAATATTTTCAGTTATATTAATGAAAATGCAATAATTACAAAATGGTAAAATGGATGTAAAATAATATATTTGAATATAGTAAATAAGTTCTAGAGAAAACATTTTTACGTTTTTCAAATTAAGTAGTAGAAGTAAAGTGTCTATATCTTTTATCTAATAAACAACTTGGGAATTAGATTTGAACTCCACATAAAAATAATCCATAAAAACAAGACTAATTCGAAATACAAATAATTAAATATAAACAAATCAAATAACTAAATATAAATAAAAAATAATGTGAACAATTGATACAGAAAATCAATAAATAAATACAATATTTTGTTGTCTTGCTCGCATTGCATTTTCAGTTCATAAAACATTTTTTTCGTTTTATGATTTTCGTGAAACTTATTTATTTCTTTTGATTCAAAATCATGGTATATAAATCAACAATAAATACCTTATTAGTCTCTACCAAATACTTCTAAGAAAATGAAACATATCTACATCTTTTACATTTTCTTGATCTTAAATTTAGTGAAAACAACAACAAATATTTTTTAAATAACAAAACAAACCTTAAATTTAATTTTTGTATAATATGTAAGGATTAAGAGAAAATAGTATAAAATAATAGTGCTTTTAAAAGATACACTCAATTAATTTATTATTTAAAACATTATATTATAAATAAAATTTCTATTAATTGAGTTTCATTTTATAAAAAGTATAATCTTTTTAAAATTCTTTTATAAACTTTTCTTTATCTTCTTTCTAGATCTTTTATCTGTTTAAAGATCATATACCATAGGAAGGATAGAGTAAGTTCACTTTTTAGAGTAAGTTCACTTTTTACTCTTTTTTGAGATAGTGTATTGTTTTTAGTTGCATGTGGTCTCTTTGGTTCATGTAGATGGCTCAAAATAGTACAAGGTGAATTTCTATTCGTTTATGATAGGATTTTCTTTGTTGAGTTAGAGCATCATGTGAAAATTAGAGTTGTAGAAGCAACATTCAATTCAGAGTTTTTTACTTTAGGTAAGGGAAGCTAGTTTATTTATAATGATTGATTTTTTTTTTAAATTGATGAATTGATTATGATGATGAAATTAAAGCTATTGTGATAGTGATTTGAGTTGTTGATTTATTTGGATTTGAAATGTTGTTTGTGGAACTTATTTGATTGTGTTAGGATTATTCAATTTGATCTACCTAAGGTCTATTTTGAACAAGAACAAAATAATTTAAATTAAGAAAAAGCTAGACTTGCCTACATAGTCAAGTTAGATAACCTATCTTTGTTAGATAAGGATTTAATTTTTGATACGACGCTAGGAAGTTTCACAAAATTTTTGGGCGCCAAGCGGAGAACTCAAGTCATTGAGCTTTAGAGGTCTAAGGTTTTGGGCACTAACTTGGAATCGTTGGACGATCACTTGACAATGAGTTCTAGTGGTCCTGGGTGTTGGGTGTAAGACCCAGGAAAAGTAATTATAATTATAAAGTGATGATTATAAACAAAGATGTAGAGTAGCATGGTTGGTTAAGACCTTAGCTATGGATTGATGGTCATGAGTTCAAGTTTTTGTGTAACTTATACGTTTTTGTGATGGCTTAAAATTTTATTTGGCAAGTTTAGAATTTATTTGGTTGTTTTTCTTGAATGCATTGAATTTGTGGAGATATTGTAATGTTGTCATGTGTGTGGAATGACAAGAAAGATGTGATGATTAATATGGTTTGGAGTGGTGCTTAAGTAATAGGGGTTATGTGTTCCAATCTTGGCTAGAGTAAGAAAGGATAAATTATGGATATTCTTTTAGTACATTCTTGAGGATTAATTTTTTTTTCTTTTTAATTGCTAGCTAAGGGAAAACAAAGAGTTTTTACCTAAGTTAAAAATTGGGGCTTTGGGTGAGTAAAAAATGGGAATGTGTAGGCTAAGGTGATCTCATTGCATGAATTCAAGGTAAGGGGTGTTAAGCTTGTCTTCTTGATTTTTTTTATGATTGTGTATTGGGGATGGGTTTTTCCATGGGATTGCAAGGAGACTATGTGTTTTTCTTTCCTTCTATTTTGATTCGTGATGAGGTATGAGGCAAAGTAGTGTCTGCAAAGTAGTGTCCTTTTTCTTTTGTAATTGGGGAATCACGTAGGAAGGGTGATGTTTTTCTTTGAAAAAAATTGGGTATATTTGTATGGAGCAATTCATTAGGCATTTTGGCATTAATTCTTTTTTTATTATCTAGTAATCTTGAGATAATGTTGTGAAAATGATAATATAACTAAATTTCTATCTTTCTTAGAATTATGATTTTTGGTGTATTAATTTTTGTTACTGTGGCTTGTTAATTTTGTTATTAAAAGAGATGCAAGAAAGTTTCATGGAGCATGTTGGTGTAAAAATTTAATAACAATGATTGTTGTTGGCTTGATCATGACGTAGAGATATTAGAAGGGCTCCTTTTGATTTATGATAAAAAAAATGAGGAGTGATGCATGAGAAGGATGGGATTAACATTAATTTCATAGAGTGGAGGTTGCGCTAGAAAATTTGTTGGGTTAACTTTGATCAATTTAGGTGAATGTTTATCATGTAAATATGATTTCAACATGTACATGGTTCTTGGATATTTTTTGTGTTGTGCAATAATAGTTCAGTAGCATACAGAAATCATGAGGTTGTGTCCATGAGTGGGTAAGTCAGTGCTTGGTTGGATTGGTGTGTGCAATGGTGAATTATGTTCATGATGTGGAAGGTTGGGAAGATAAAAATGTTTTTTTTTATGAAATTATGTGTATGGTGAATGAATTTTAATGTTTCATTATGTTTAGTATGCCTTAAGATGACTAAATCATGTGTAATTTTGTTGTTTTTCGTATTTCTGAGTGTGTTTTCGCGTTGTTGGACGCTAAGCGCTGGTTCTGGGCATTTTTACAAGAGGTTTGATGCCAAGTGTTGATTTTGGACGCTGAGCGACCTTTTTTATGAGAGGTATGGCATTGAGCGTTGGCTTCTAATGTTAGGCTCTACTTTTTTTCTAGTATGCATATGTTTCTTAAAACCAAGTTTCCATGTTCTTTAACCGTCCGATTTAGCTAAAAGTTTGGCAGCTAGTCCATAACATATTGTTCTTTAGTTTGAATGGTGTGATCTCAATTTGGAGGTTTGTAGTTAGAGATATATGTTACACATGATTGATAGTTTTTCATGGTTGTATTGTGTTAAGATGTGGTTGTGATAAATTATGATGAGCTATGTTTGCAATATATTGGATGTTGGGCATGATGAATGATGTATGTTAGTAGTGATGATGATTGTATGATTGTCAATGTGTTGTGATACATGCAATGATAAGGCCTTGATGTGCATGTGTGTTTATTGATCATGCATGAGGATGATCATGTGATTGTTGATTGATGTGTGATCATGATGAGATATTATATGCTTGGGTATGAATGTTTTGAAAGGTATCTATGTGCAATTGTACCAGAGGTGCACTTTGTCGAGGCTCTCAATAAGAGTAATGGGAAGTTGTACACTTTATCGGGCCTCATAATCTGAGTAATGGGAGGTTGTGCACTTCGTTAGGGCTCGATAAGAGTAATGAGAGATCTCGTATCTCGTTGGGCTCTTAATATGAATAATAGGAAGTTGTATGAGATTGGTTGGGGCTCACTATGAGAGTAATGGGAGTGACATCTTTGGTAAATTTTGTATGAGATTGGTTGGGTGGTTAATTGTGGAAGTTGTACACTTCGTCGAGGCTCTCGATAATAGTAATGGGAGATTTCGTATCTCGTCGAGGCTCACTATGAGAGTAATGAGAAGTGACATCTTTGGTAAATTTCGTATGAGATTGGTTGGGTGGTTAATTATGGAAGTTTGTATACTTTGTCGGAGCTCTTGATATGAGTAATGTGAAGTGTTATACTTCGTCGGGGCTCGCTATGAGAGTAATGGGAAGTGACATCTTTGGTAAAGTACGTGTGAATTTTGGCTAAGTGGTTAATCATGTGATCATTTTTTTCCCCATTTAATATTACTTGGTGGTAATGTGTTGTTGGGTACATGTTGTGGTTTTGAGAACATGTGATAGTTGATATCTTAAATGAGTTTATGTTATATTATGATGATGTTAGGTGAGTGTATATTGATATGCATTGTTAAGTGATATGTTACATGGTTAACTCACCCTTGCATGTTTGTGGTTGTGGTTTCCACCTATGATGATTGTATAACTTGGGTTATACGGGAGTAGATGATGGTGCAGATACATTTGGGGATGCTTTTGGGACTTTCCTTTACATTTTGGGAACTTTGCTTTAAATAAATGTAATAATTAGTTGTTACAAGTTTTTCAAACTTAAAGGATTTGTATTAAGACTTATGTTGACGGCTTAACTCAATTGGTGGGTTGATCCATGTTTATATTTTGAGGAATAAAGTTATTTCAAATTAATATTCTGATAGGTGTTGTTTTGAAATAAAATCATTTGGAAACTTCCTATTTAATAGGATGGTATCATTAATGCAGTTTGAATTTGAAAAAAAAAAATCTTTACACGTGGCATAACAAAAGGGATGTTACATTGGGTGCTACCTTGGGATTGTTATGCGCTCACTTGATAATGTGATGACCTAAATTATTATTATTGTTGTTGTTATTATTTTCTATAATATACTTATAAAATTTTGTCATATAATTCTACAATAACATGTAACATACATAAAATATTCACATATACATATATTTATATATTTTACAGTATTGTATGCATATGATGTTTACACCATTCGGTACATATTATATTTTCTACACCAGAAGAGGAAGTAGTATTATTTATTTATAGTCCCGCCCCTCATGTACTAGCCTTCAAACATTTGGAGAAAAGAGGTTATGAATAGGATTCACTTGGACTATTGGGGGTAAATAAAAAGTAACTCCAATTTGTCCTTCGATGATAATAGGTGCATTTGGAGCATAGAGGAAGGTGATAGTGAAATTTCATGTGTGGTGATTTGAAAAGAAATCATGTGATGATTTACACGTGGTAGGGAGTAGTTGAGAAGCAATGATGATAGTGTGGGGAGTGGTGAAAGACAGTTATTGATAAGATGACTTCTGGGTTCTTCGTTCTAAAGAAGAGGAAGCTTAGAAGTTGGAGAGCTATGTACCTGTCTAGCATAAGCACTTCATTATTTTGCGGAACTATAAGGAAAGTATTCTCGGCAACATGCCGAATACCAAGGGATTATTATTTTAGAATCCAGAATCGTGTGTGAAAGACTGGAATTCAAAATGGGATCGGTGTAGCGACGAGGTGATATATGTAGAATGCGATCGGTGTAACGACGAGGTGATATATGTAGAATGGGATCGATTTAACAATGAGGTGATATATGCAGAATGAGATCGGTGTAATGACGAGGTGATATATGTAGAGTGGGATCGGTATAAATATGAGTTTCTTACAGAGATTAAAAATAGGGTTTTTAGATAGTTAATATCCGATATTCAAGGAATTTGATTTTTTGGGAGATTCTTGGAATATCTCTGAATAAATATGCATGTGGTTATTTTGAGGGATTTTTTTTTATTATTTTGGGGATATTTGAGAAAGATAATTTTTCTTATCATGTATTATCTATAAAATTCAATATTTTTAACTGATTGCTTTATAAATAAAAATTTTACTCCCAAGGTCAAGGGACAAATTTATTTTGGCCTAAGTGAGTCATTAGCTAAGGTTAAAATATTTCTTTCTTCTAGTTTCAGTTAAAGGTTATTTTACACCTTTTTATGGACCAGAACATTGGCGCCCACCGTGGGGTACGGTGAAACTCGATCCCGACTCCACTTCAACAAAGAAAGGAAAGGAAAGGCATAAATCTTCAGAAGCAGTGACAATGAACAAGAACAAAAATGCAACACGAGAAGGGCCGACACGATAATAGATCATGCAAAGCATTATGGAACTATGACAGTAGAATGACGAAATAAAGCTGAAAGCCGAGGCGGATTAGGCATAGTTAGAGAAAAAAAAAGGGGGAAGCTTGCAAGAAGGCTGAAGAAGATCTCCAACTCCTCTGAGACGAGGCTCTGGGAGAGAGAGAGCGACTTCAAAAAGAAACCGAAGAAACACATAGGCAATTAGAAGAGACTCTCCAATAACAGGAGCAAAAAGCAGTATATTTCGTGAGCAAGGTGCTTCACGGGGCCGAGGTACGATATCCAACGATAGAAAAGGCGGCATTGGCTATAGTTGTGTCAGCTCGGCGTCTGAGGCATTATTTCCAGAATCATAAGATAAAGGTGATGACAGATCTACCTATTAGATATATATTACAAAAAGAAGATATATCGGGTAGATTGGTCAAATGGGCGATAGAACTCTCAGAGTATGGCTTACAGTACGAGTCTAGAGGACCGATTAGAGCTCAATTTTTGGCTGACTTTTTGGTAGAGCTCTCTGATCCGATTGGTGATCGGCAAACTGATGTGTTCTCATGGATCTTATTTGTTGATGGAGCCTCTAACTTGAAAGGAAGTGGAGTTAGGGTAGTGTTGGAAGGACTTGAAGGAGTTTTGATTGAACAATCGTTAAGGTTTGCATTCAAAGCCTGCAACAATCAAGCAGAGTATGAAGCTTTAATAGTTGGGATGCTTTTAGTAAAAGAAATAGGGTTTCTAAGTTGCTGGTTAAAAGTGACTCTACATTAGTAGCAGGACAAGTAAAAGGTGAATTTCAAGTTAGGGATCCACAATTAGCCAGGTATTTGGAGGTTGTTCAAACCATAGCAAAGAATTTTGTTGTTTTTGAATTTGTACATGTACCTAGAGAACAAAACTACCGAGTAAATTTGTTATCAAAATTAGCAAGTTGTACGAATCCAGGTCAGCACAAGTTAGTAATAAGGGAAATGTTAATGTCCCCTTGAGTAGATATAAGGGAAAAGCATCAAATTATGGAGTTCCAGACAACTCAAGAATCTTGGATGACACCAATAAAAAGGTATCTTGCAGATAACAATTACCTGGTGATATAAAGGAGGCAAGACGAATAAAGAGGAACTCAAGTCGGTATACATTGATTGATGGCAACTTGTTTAGGTATGTATTCTCTCGCCCTTTGTTAATTTGTGTGAACAAGGGGGAGGTTACTCGAATTATGACCGAATTGCATGAAGGAATATGTGGGAGTCATATTGGCGAAAGGGCATTGATGTTGAGAATTATACGTGGTGGATTTTTCTGACCAACTATGAAACATGATTGTATGGAGTATGTGAGAAAGTGTGAGCAATGTCAGAAACATGCCGACTAGAGTAAGGCGCCACCTGAGGTGTTACACTCTATTAACGCACCGTGGTCGTTTAAAACTTGGGGAATAAATATTTTGGGTCCATTCCCTAGAGGAGTAAGACAACTTAAATTCTTAATTGTTGTTGTTGAATATTTCACGAAATCGATTGAAGCTGAGCCCGTAGTTGTGATTTCTGGCAGCAGAGTTAGAGAGTTTATTTGAAAGAATATAATATGTAGATTTGGCATTCCTCGGCGCATTATTTCAAATAATGGAACTCAATTTGCGTGTTCACAGTTAAGGCAATTGTGTGCTTAGATTGGGGTCAAGCAGGTTTTCTCCTCTGTTGAACACCCTCAGACAAATGGTCAAGTAGAGGCGGCTAACAAGGTGATACTTAGAGGAGTAAAACGAAGATTGGTAGCAGCAAAAGGGGAATGGCCGAATGAGATACACTGAGTGTTGTGGGCTTATCATACCACACCTCATTCATCTACACATGAAACTCCTTTTAGCTTGGTGATGAGTCATTATTTTCCTCCATTCCACTAGCCTTTGTGTACTTATTTGACAGTTGTTCAATGCTTAATTGTTCATCTTTAGTGTGCTTTCATCTATTGGACTTTATTGGGCCACTGTTCCAAATTTGGGTTAATATCACATTATTTGGCCTAATTTTCATTTTTAATTATTTTTGGGTATTTGGAAGCTTGGACATTAATATTCAATTGAAGAGAGTTGTCATATCATTTCCACGTCATTTCCATGTCATCTAAGTGAATGGGTCATTTACCATGCAAATGGCCGCACTCTTCCTCGCTACTCTTCTCCAACCTCCATTTTCGTTCTCCAAGCTTTGGTAGGTGTCCATGGAGGTGCTCCTTGCGGTTTTTCACGTTTTTTCTAGTTTTTACCGTTTTTATGCACATTTGACAACTCCCAATGAGGGTTTTACGTTTCGAATTCATTTTCTAGCTTGGGCATCTCATTTCATGGAATGTATTGACTTGGAACAACACCCATTGATGGGGTTTTCGATTTTTATATGATAGTATTGATTTTCGTTCATTCAAAGCCTTGAAATTTCTCTTTTGCTCTTGAATTTGTGTTTCAACAATTCGTAGGTTAGGAATTTTGGCTTTTAATGTTCTGTTTTGTTGCATTCAGATTGAAGTGTTTAATTGGCCCATTTCCATGTCTAGCTAAATTCATGTATTGACTCCTTGATGAAAAATGCAATGAAGCTTTGAGGTTGTGCTTGTTTTGTGAAATCTGCCATGTCTCTTTGTTCTGAATTCGGGGAATGCATGTGATGAATCTGTTTGTGCTTAATTTACAGAGTAATTGCATGTGTTTGGGTTAAGTTATGTTCATGCTTAATGTATGTAGCTTGGTTGTCACGAATTTCAGGATGTGTGCCTTGCTTAATTGCACAATGAAGCTTGATTGTAACTTTCGCTTAGTGAGTTCTTATCTAGTGGATTGAGAGAAGGCAGAGGTGTTAATTTGGTAGCCTATGATAACTAAAATTTTGTTTGAATCAAGGATGTAAATATGTTTTTTAATCACTATCGCATTCAATTTAATTTGTTGATTAGCATATTGAATCTGCCAACCCCCCTTTGTGTTATAGTGTTGTGTTCATCTGGAAATTGAAGCTTTGGACGAAAATATTGGTCGTTGGGAGACGACTTGGTTCAACTTTCGTATACTGCATTTAACTATTTTAATTTGGTGGGGGTACGACCTCTATCAAATTTGGCGCCGTTGTCGGGGACCAATAGTTTTGTTCAAAGTAAAATTTTCAATATGTTTGTGTTGGTGTTTTGGTGTGTTTGTAGTTCAAGTGTGGTTGAGTTGTTATATGTTGATTGTGGTAGTGTTTTTGTGTGTTTTCGTGTAGTGTGCGTGTTGTTTGTGTAGTAGAGTGAATAGTGTCGTGGCGCGCATGAATAATGTCATCTAGAGTAGTGAATAGTGTATGAATAGTATCCGATTCTGGCATTTAACTTGTGGATTTTTGTTTTGGTAGCTACGGTGCTTGTACTTGAAATTTCGCCCCCCCCCCCCCCCCCCCCCTCGCCACTTCTAAGACATTTGGGAAAAATAGTTTGAGCAATTAGTATTGTTTGATTTGAGAGATTCAAAAAAAAATTGGACTAATTTTTAGTCAAACTTCAGAGGACCATAACTTTTGCTATGGTTATCAGAATCATCATTATTTTATATGCATTTGGGGTGGAATTTAATTTCCTACCTTGTTGGAACCCGCTCTGCCGGTTATCAAACTCAAATTCTCCAAAAATTCCATTTTCTATATTTTAGCAATGTTTTTTGTGATTTTTCTTCATTTTTTCCACTGAATCTGCCAACCCCCCTTGTGTTATAGTGTTGTGTTCATATGGAAATTGAAGCTTTGGATGAAAATATTGGTCGTTGGGAGATGACTTGGTTCAACTTTCGTATACTACATTTAACTATTTTAATTTGGTGGTGTACGACTTCTATCACTTGGTATACGGTACGAATGCCATGATACCCGTGGAAATTATTGAAAATACTGAGAAAGTAAGATCATTTGTCGTTACAGCTTCCGAGAGTGGACTTCATGCAAATCTTGACACCATAGAGGAAGTTAGGGAATTGGCTCGAATTTTAGGAGAAGCAATTAAAAGAAGATTGGAAAGAAGGTATAAAACCAAGGTAGTACCCAAAAGTTTTCAAGTGGAGGATCTGGTGTTAAGAAAGGCCCAACTGGTTCAGATGGATAACAAATTAGCACCAAAATGGACCAGACCTTACCGTGTTAAAGAAGTGTTGGGAGAAGGAGCATATAAGTTGTAAACATTGGATGGTAAGGACATACCATGAACATGGAACACAGTAAATTAACGTTTTTATTTTAGTTAAGAAGGTGACATTGTTTTTGATTATTTAAATTATTTGTATTTTCCTTTATATATATATATATATATATATATATATATATATATATATAAATTATTTAATTTTGGATTGTTTATTTGAAAAACAAAAATGACTTTAAATTATATAATTAATTTTTTTCAAAAGAAATGGTTTTCAGAATACAATTAAAAAAAGTTATTTAATTTTTATAATATACATTCAAAATTATTTTTTACTTTTGAATTGTACACTCCAGGAATCTATGAATATTTTTTACCTATAAATCATATGAGTCAGAAGTCATTTATAATTTTTAAATTGTAAAATTCAAAAGAGGAGAAAAATCAAAACTTTTTTATATAAGCTGCAGAGAAAAATATATGGAGGGCCTCCAACTAATTGTTTGATGGAATGTTTTTTTTTATGGATATATGACTTGAAAAACAGGAAGATGTGGATCTTATGGAAGGCATTGGAATCAACAGTTATCGCTTCTCAATATCATGGGCCAGAATTCTGCCCAGTAAGCTTTCTTTTTAATTAAAAAATAATTACACTTTTCATTTAAATTCTTAAATGTTTAATTTTTATTTTTAAATTTTAATTCAACAATTTCATCCTCACATATCATAATTGTGAACTTTGATCACATTAAATAACCTTCTCAAACAGTAAATGTATTAGTTTTATTATCAGTTGAAAATACAAATATTGAACTGATTAACTTATTTGAAAATAAATTATAAATACAATAATTAATGTTACATCAAAAGCCCAAAACATTAGTTAATTTAATTATTTTTGAATTCTTAAAAATAACAAAATGCAATTACTTTTTTTATCTCTGACTATTACATTATAAATTTGATCCAGAGGGGAGATTCGGCAAAGTGAATTGGGCTGGCATTGATTACTATAACAGTCTCATTGACACACTTCTCTCCAGAGGTTTCATTTTTTTCTATATCATTAATTCTGTAGTTTTTCTATCTCTAACACTCTTCCTTTTCTGATTTTGATTTAGGAATAGAACCTTTTGTCACAATATCACATTATGATATTCCTCAAGAACTTCAGGAAAGATACAAAGGTTGGCTAAGTCGTGAGATTGAGTAAGTACTTCTGATATCAACACATAATAAAAGTAGAGTAAAAGAGTATGCTCACAAATATACGTTGATTTCTGTAGGAAGGATTTCAAGTATTATGCAGACATATGCTTCAAGAACTTCGGTGACAGAGTGAAATACTGGATCACATTTAATGAACCAAATGTTGCATTTATTTGTGGCTATAGAAAAGGGTTATGGCCTCCTGGTCGTTGTTCCGGTTCATTTGGGAATTGCACCAGTGGTGGGGACTCAGAAAGGGAACCTTTCATTGCAGGTTCTAACCTTCTTTTATCCCATGCCACTGCTGTTCATCTCTACAGAACCAAATATCAGGTAAGACATGAGTTTTCTTATCTACTCAATGTGTATAGAGTTTATAGGTGTCCAGATATGAGCAATAATCTTACGAGAAAGGTTTGAATGGCAGAAAAATCAAGGAGGGAGAATTGGAGTTGCCATGAATACTAAATGGTTTGAACCCTTCACCAACTCCTCAGAAGACAAGAAAGCTGCGGAGCGAGCTCAATCATTTTACATGAACTGGTAAATGCCTTTGTTAAATTTTGTCACTGAATAATGCATGCATGAATTCTTCAAAACTATGCTCGTGAAAACGTGCAGGTTTCTGGACCCAATTATCCTAGGGGAGTATCCAAGGGAAATGCGTGAAATATTGGGAGAAGACCTTCCACCAGTTCCAGAAAGCCTAAAAAGAATGAAACCTGCAATAGATTTCATTGGAGTAAACCACTATACTAGTTACTTTGTAAAGGACTGCATCCACTCAGTGTGTGAACCGGGAGAAGGGTCTACAAGGACAGAAGGTTTTGCTCTCACATCGGCCAAAATGAATGGCCTTAGCATTGGAGAACCGGTGTGTATCTATAAAACCCTGTAATAACTTTTCTAGATCGAAGATCACGCACCTTCAATTCGGGAAATAATGTTAATCATATGGAGTTCATGCATGCAGACTCAACTTGAGTGGTTGTATGTTTACCCACAAGGCATAGAGAAGATTGTGACTTACATTAAGGAGAGGTACAACAATATACCAATGTTCATTACTGAAAATGGTGAGTGGAAATACCCATCGTTCTTCCCTCCAATCTTTAATACAAAACACTTCCATAATCTATTTGGAGTTTTTTAACCTTTTAGAAAAAGTTGAGTTACATGGAGAATAACTGAGTAAAAGTAGTTTTTGGAAATATTGATTTTGAATTGTATACATTGTCTTGCATAGGAGTTGGGATGAAAGAGAACTCCAACCTCACCACTAAAGAAATGATCAATGACCTGGAAAGAGTGGAGTACTTGCGTGCTTACTTGGATTCCTTGGCCACAGCAATAAGGTGTTGACATACCTATCTTACTTTGAAAAGTGTACATACACACACCAAACTTTGCACATTTTTTTTCTCTTGATAAAATATTACGAGATAATTAATTAGAAAGTACAGAAAGATTCCAGATAATTAAAGATAAAACAATTTTATAATATATACTTTACACGCCGATTCGAAGTTAAACTTAAAATAACATGCATGATAAGTCTTGTTGATTAAAAAATTGTTTGATGCATGAACAGGAAAGGAGCAGACGTGAGAGGGTACTTTTTGTGGTCTTTTCTTGACAACTTTGAGTGGACTCATGGATCCTCTATAAGGTTTGGACTTCATCGTGTGGACTATGACACTCTTGACAGGACTCCAAGAATGTCTGCTTCTTGGTACAAAGATTTCATTGCTCTTCATGCCACGAAACCTTCACATACTCAAGAATGACAAAGAATCAATGGAATGGTATATAATTCCTTTTTATATTCTGATATATCTTCCTGTACCTCGTTAATGTTTTGGCTCACTCTCACTTACTTTCTGAAATATATACAGGTGAGTCAAGAAATTAATGGGCTGAAGAAGTTAAAGTGTGTATATTGTAATTGTTTTCTTTAGACTTTTGGCCTTCAATCTACTGTAATCTTGTCCAATAAATAAATAAATCAATATATATATATATATATATATATATATATATATATATATATATATATATATATATAACTCCATAATCACTGGTAGTTTCGTGCAAGCAACTGATAGTCATAATGACCCTACCCAAGACAGAGATTGACCAAGACAGAGATTGATAAAATACAATACAAACAATTTTGAAGTTGGCTCGAGCTTAACGCAATAATAACACGTCCTAATCAAATGTTATAACAAGTTGTCCGTGAATGTCATAACCTCTGGCTTACTTGTTCACGCTTGGCTCTGCTAGAAAAAGGTGCACTCACCACCAGTACATTGCAGCATGCAAAATTAAAAACCCTGTATCACCTCCTCAATTTTTCCTTTTATTTTGATTTCTCTTTTCAAACCTGCAAATCTCATTGTCTTCACTCTACAACCTCTAGGAAATATTGCACTCTTCTGTGTATAAAAACGTTAATCAGTTCTAACACAGAACCAGGATGTTTTCAATTTTCCATGTTGTGCAATCCAAAGTTGCCGTTTCGTTTTCACTCTCACTACTGAAATCTCTCTTGTATTTTTCCATATACTGTCCTTCTACATTGACCTTTACTTGTCCCACTTTATGAGACATGTTTTCTGTATACTACAGTAAGATACTTCTCAAAGAAATACACCAAAAAGATTAGGTATTTTTATATAATCTTCTAACTTTCTTATTTTTACACAAGATTCAAACTCCAGAAGCTGCTTCACCGTTCATAATTAAGTGGTTGATACCAGATTCTGTGATATATTTTCAGATTAAAATGCCTTGTCCATTCATAGACAAATACATCTTTGATAGAAATGCCTACATCATATAACCACGCAAGTTACGTAGCAAACACATCTTTCATAGAAAAGCCCTGTCCATTCTAATTACTCCGTCAAATAATAACACATCATGCTGCTGCAGTAAACTAAGATAGGCTACACCATTCAAATTATACTAAATGAAATACATACAATCATACATGTTCAATAAGGAACTAATTTCCATTTAGGGTAATGCACCAAACCAAAGTATTTGTTTGAAGAGTAAATGACATCTCGATTCCCATCAAACAGTTTAAAACGAATCTACTATTATCAAGAGTATGATTCTGGTTTTTATTATTCCCTTTCAGGGAATTGAATATTCAGTATGAGCCAAACGCAATGTCTAAAGTTAAGGTTGAGGCAGCAATACCATGACGATGAGGCATGGTCCTGGCTTGTCCTGCATGCTGCTAAAGATAGTCGGCGAAAGCGAACAGAACTGTCACTATCTAGCTTCTTCTATTCCCATCTCACAACGAAGATCAAATACTTCATGCCTTTTCAAGTAGAAGAAGGTTGTGTTAGATTTTGCATCAGAAAACACAATCATAAAACAATCAACCCTAGGTTAATTGAACATTCCCCAATACCCTAAACAGTATAATGCGGAAACATACCTGTGTGAGACGATGATACTTTCTTTCTAGTAAGATATTTCCTGTAGATCGAATGCTCAACACAACAAAATCAAGTATCTAGGGTTTTATTTACTTTTATTTAAAATTAATTGAATCAGTTTTATATTTTTACTGACCGATATAAAAATCTGTCAACAACTTAATGAAATATCTATTTATTGATATTAATTTAGTATATATTAATTTAGTATATATTATTCATAAAATTAATAAATATTATGCAATGTAATTATACTAATAAATAATATAATTTATTAATTAATAATATAATTTATTGATTAATATTAATTCATGTTAATAACAAAATAGAGATAACAATTTTATATAAAATACAATGTTGTTCCAGCATAAGATATGAAATGGGAATAATCATACTCCGCGCCCAGAAGCCGATCCTGAATAGTGTGAATCCTGATAGATATTTTATGGCCCTGGCATGGCATTAGTTGGGTCCATTAAATTTTGTTATGCTGCTAAAGTGTAGATTTGATAATGAAAATATGAGAAAAAAGCTCGAGCTAATTCATATGTATTCATCAACATATAAGTGTTTATCTTAAGTCTTTTTGCAATATATGAGGATTCAGATGAATGACAACATTTTCTTAAATAAGACACGAAACTTCCATAAAGTGATTAACCAGTTCAAGAACAAAAGAAAAATTAAATATGTTTCGGGTGTAGGGAGTAAACACCTATTTTCAGTATTCCTTTAATTTTTTTGTCTGATGTTCTCCTCATTTAACTTGTCTTCTCTTTTTAGTTCAAAGTCTTTTTTTTTCCTCCTCTCGGCTAATCGGACGATCGATGAACCTGTATAAAAGACTTTGATGCTTAAGTCAGTTTAAGTTTGATCGGTGGATAGCAATAAATGTTATAATAAATGCGAGTTAAAAGGTTCTTACCAACCTACCTTAGGCCTCTATTTATAGTTTTCGATATGACATGTGATTAGAGTTTCTTAATCATGGCTCAATCACTTTTTAAACTTGATTATTGACTTGTATTATCTTAATTTATTTCTAACTTACTGATCCAAGTTTTGGTGTGGTCGCCAAATCGAAGGGTCGTGCGTTCTGTCGGTTGTTCTCATGAATGAGGGTCTCCACAGAAGTGGAGACAAAGTGCAATTGAAAATGAACGCAGGGGCGTTTAGTCCGCCTGACCGACGGGCCGGCGATGGGACCTTCCAGGTAGCCGATTTGGCGTGTTTAGAGCTGAGAGTTCATCCGGAGAACGCGGGAGACTTTTGGTCGCGAGCTCTCTTAAAGCACTCAGGAAAAATTGTTACATCAACGTCCTAGGAAAAGGTCCGCCTGTAACGGGCGGCCTATAATTGGTCCGCCTGACCAATGGTCTGATAGCCACAATACAAAATATACTAAAAATGAAATAATACATAAATTTTTCAATAAATTTTCTATATCTCTGTAACTATGAGAAAAATCACTCTTTACCATAAGTTTTTATTTAGGCGTATCAAACTATTCATAGGTCTATAATTTTTTTTGGCATATCTAAGAGATGTTTTGTTTGAGAAATTATTGAAGCACTCCCCTACCACAAAGTACTGAAAAGATTGAAGATATTTTATAAAAAAAGTAATTATTGTTTGGACAAATATTTCGAAGCAGTTGCAGTTGGAATGAGCTGTCGACAATGATTGAACTAAGTTTTTTTACATGATAACTAACATTAGTTATTCAGGCGCACAATGGCTACAACATTTTTAATACGTATAAAAATAGTAACATTAACGATACCTAAAAACATATTTTCGTTTTTTGTCAAGCTAGTATCTTTGATATATAGTAATAAAAAAAAAAAAACTATCATAATTATAAACATTTGAAGCTTTTTTTCAATATCTTTTTCACATTAATTATAAAAGACTTGGTCTTTAACTATCAATAAATAGCCAAGAGATATCTTTAATGTCTACAAGATAAATGAAATTTGTAGCACTTAAAAACAATTGCATCTGCTTAATATATATATATATATATATATATATATATATATATATATATATATATATATTTGATTTCGATTTTTTAAAAATTGATGCAATTTGATTAGTTTCGTTAAATTATTTGAAGAAGAGTAAGATTTTTTCATCATAATTGACATTAGCATTATGTCAATTAGACCAACAAAGGAAATCAATTTTACTCAACTTCAATTTTGATGAGAAAACATTAATCCGATTCAAGAAATTTAACGGAAAAATGATCAAATTGCATTCACTTTCTAAAAAATCAGGACCAAATTGAGATTAAAAAAAACTAGAAGACCAATTTGATATCTTTAAATGAAAATAAAAAACAAAAGAATAATTACAAAATTTTTATATAAACTAGTATAGACATTGTATTTTTTTTTATGATAATAAAAAATAATAAAATTATTATTATTATAATTATAAAATTAAATATAAATAATTTTTATAATTTTACTATAATTAATTTTTATTTGTAATAATTAAGTTTAAAAAAATAATTAAATAAAAAATTGATTAAATTAAATAAATAATCACTTAAAAGATAATATTAATAAAATAATTATTTTTATTAAAAAATATTTAAAAGATAAAATTGAAAAATAAATATAGACAAAAAAACTATTCTTAATATAGATATAGATATATAAAATATGATATATATATATATATATATATATATATATATATATATATATATATATATATATATATATATATATATATATATATATATATATATAAACAGTTATTGTAAAACTATCACTTACTTTAATATATTTTTAGAAGACATGTTAAATTAAACTCATATGGAATGTGTTTATTAGTAGAATTAATATGTCTTATACAAAATCTTAAATTCAATCCACGACCTAAATATTATTCTTATCCCTTAAAATAATTATGTTTACGATACATCACTTGTCATATATGAGAACATCTTTATATATTTGTTTTTACGTGTATTTCAACTAAATTCATATTTTATTTAATATCATTCATAATTTACATCATGCATTTTAAATTTCATAAATTTGTGTGATTTTTTTTAATTGTCAAAATGGACAATTTAAATAAATATGGATAAGTTGTTTAACATTCACATGACTTTGTTGAGAAAAAGTTGGGTCAGAGTAACATTATTTTAGCACAAAGCATTTTTAAGTTAAGTCATGCTAATAATGTTACATAAATTTAGTTTAATGCATTTTAAATTAAAATCGTCTTAGAATCATAACATGAATTTAGTTAAATTTTGTTAGAAATCATACTAGGATAACACGATGCTTTGAACTAAAGTTGTGTCACCTTAATATGATTTGAACTTTAAAAATATTTTAAATAAAAATCGGAACACCTTAACATGACTTATTTACAATAGTGACTTATTTATATCCGTAATTTTCTTAGTAATTTTCTTAAAAATTACACATTTGAAGAAATTAAAAAAAATCTACTTCGATGAAAAAACTTTTAAATTCTACGTATAGTCGTATAGTCATATATATATATATATATATATAGATTAATAATTGATAAACTTACATATAAAGTTTATCATTTAAAATGATATATTCTAACATAAAAATAAATACTCATAAAATTTAATTTACTAATCATGAGACTATAATAATGTTCAAGTATATATATAATAATTTAATGAAATATAAGCAATTTAAACATTTATATATATATATATATATATATATATATATATATATTACTTAAAGCTTAGACAACATTATTTTCATTCAACTACCAATTTTGCTCACTTAGTGAATTCAACATATATTTAAATTCACTTAACTACCATTTTTCTCATTCAACCAAAGGTATGTTTGTTTAATGATTTTTTTTTTCTCATGACGAACAAAATAACTCTCAGTTTTTACTAAATTAAATTTTGTCCGATGAATAAATAAGCATCCAACAACTAAACTTCTTTGGTTTCAAATAAAATTTTCTCATAACAAAATAGAACTATATGTAGAAAACAAGAATGACATAAATTATGTTAAATTGGTAAATAAAATGTTCCACCTCATTATGGATACGCATAATTGAGTAATTACTTTTAAATAACATCAGCTTGAATTAAATTGGACCCATTTGCACCATTTTACACTTTAACCCTAAAACATACGACATATCTCATCCAACTTAATTCGACTTAAAAAGATAATAACCGTCACATATACGATTTATATAAAAAATTCAACATTTTGAATAATAAAAGACACTCCCCACACAAAACTCTAAATATTGGGACAAAATCAAGTTCACATATCGATTGTAAAATTTTAAGTAACTTTTTTTTATCTTTACAACTTGCTTTGCTTTACAAAGTTCAAGTCCCAAACTTTATTAATTTCATACTAAGGTTAACATATGCATAGAATATTTTAATTAATAATTTAAATGTACTATCTCAGTCTTTATTTTTAAAATCTCACATGTAAAGTCTTAATTCTAGCATACAATCCTTCTTATAGAATAAACTAAAATAGAACTAAATCAAACCTACTCTAAAACAACTTCAGAATGGACAAAAATATTTTAATTCCTATTAAAATCTGTAAGATAAACTCAGATATATGAAATGATCAACAATTATCTTTAAAATATAGAGAGGAAATAAAAAAATATAATAATTTCTTTTAAATGAAGTTTTAGAATAGTTAATATTTTTTCTATTTATAAATTTATTAACTTACATAATAAAATATTTATTTTTGATTGTATTTAAATCACTTATATATTTAGATAAATTAAGCTCCTAACTGAATTTGTGTAATAAGAGAGATAAATAACTGTTGTACGAAATTAAATGAAATAAAATAAATGAATAAATAGAATACAATATCAATAACAGGCTGTATTTTCGATTTTAGTAACAAAATTTGGAATAAATTATACGACAGGAATGTTAGCTACATTTTGTACAAAAGTACAAAAATGTTTTTTATAACTTAGAAATTTGTTGAAAATTATCAATTTTAGTGGATTTTATGTTAAATTTATATATCCAAGTTTTTAAATCATATATAAAAAAAAACAAGTTTCTAATAAATTTCAATTAAATAATTAAAGAATAAAATGTGTTGTGAACAAAAACAAGTTTTTAACAAATTTCAATTAAAGAATTAAAAAAAAACGTGTCGTTAACATTTTCTCAAAATATACCATCACCAATCACGTTTTTATCTTCCTCACCAACTTTTTTGAAATACTTCTGTAACTTTCAACATGAAAGCAACGGGAATACATATTATTTTTTTCTTTTTTGATAAAATATTATAAAATAGTGTGATTTAACTTCTTCTTTCATCTTCTACCGAAATGTGCAGTGTAACCTGCGATGAAATTTGAAAAAAAAAATAGAGATCTTAAATTAAATTTTTATGTATAAATTATTTTGTAATTAAAAAAAATATATTTATTTTTTATGTTTATTTTTCTTACTAAAAATAAGCACATATAATATTAAAATTAAAACAAATATGATTATCATTAATTATTTTTTTATTAAATAATTATAAAAATTATCATTAAATATTAAAGATTACTTTTATTCAAAGTGTTCATCTTCGTTCTTTAAATGATTTGAAATTTTTAATAATTGAATCAAAATTAAAATTTGTTGTAATATTCCTTTCAATATAAACTATCATACTTGTTAAAGAATTTTCAAAGTCATTATATGTAATTATATTAAATTTAGAGAGTTTTTTTTTTCTTCAAATTTGGAATTCATGAAACTTCTCAAGTTTAGTTAATGTATATGTATTTTTTCATCTTCATCACAAATCTCCCTCTTAAAAAAGAGACAATTCTTTTACCCTACACCCTAAACCACATGTAAAAGGAAAATAGGTTATTTAAAAAAAAGTAGAAAATGAACTTATTCAAAAGAATGTTCAAACTGATTCTTAAATCCCTAATTTCAATGTGGTAGAATTTGATTTTGAAAATAATGAAAGATTGAGATTGCAAATTGAGTTAGAAATGAGAGGTGAAAAAGAGATAGAGATATGGATGAGAGAGAAACCAAATAAAGAAGAAAAGGTATAGAAGGAAAAAACTTTGTTTTCAAGTTCAAAAAAGAAGTAAACTAACTTAATATACATAATATAATTGTTAGATATATTACATTTTATGTTAATTAGGAAAACATAATGTATGTTATTTATTATGAAAACATAAACATTGTTTGATATTGGTATATATTGTTGACCTTTTCTATAACAATATTTTTTATTTACTATATTTATGTTTTATTATCATACATATTTGTATCACTCTTTATTATAAATATACTTACCCTATGTGTATTTTAGACACAAGGAAAATTAACTCTATACAATTTTTTCTTATATTTAACAATAATAATATAAATGTAATCTTAAAATATATTTAAAAGATAAAATGAAAAATTAACACCTTTATATTAGCATAAAAAAAATACTAGTATCAACATTTAGGATATAAAGTAATATAAAAAATATATAATATCCTTAAAATCATAGACCAATAACTAAAAGAAGTGTGAGCTAATATAAATAAAACGATTAAATTTCATTTTAAATAAACAACATATTTTCAATTGTTCTAAATAAATAAAATCAAATAATAACATTGAATTCATCACACAAATTCATAAATTATTAACTTTTTTTATTCTAGTCCTAAAAAATACGTGTATTGAATAGACTCAAAGATCATGCACATATCACCTCTCACTCTTGTCTCATAAGAACTATAGTTATATATCTAAAGGTCGCACAATCTCCGCTTCTATATCACATGATAAGGTATACATTTATAAGTTTGATCAATTAAAGAAATGTGAATGACATAATTAAACAAAACGTTAACCAAAAATATATGAGAGGACAACCAAAAGGTCATGAAAAATAGGAATAAAGAGATAAGGATAAGAAAAAGATATATCACTCATTATATATATATATATATATATATATATATATATATATTTTTATATATTTTATTTTTTTTTTT
>Ga0209589_1002092_pt1 | contig 34109 bp, 19 predicted proteins | sample CowpeawhiteBW_FD_187525 | JGI IMG/M metagenome (GOLD analysis project Ga0209589, IMG submission 187525) | Root nodule microbial communities of legume samples collected from California USA - Cow pea white BW (SPAdes) (version 2) | ecosystem: Host-associated > Plants > Roots > Nodule | place: USA...
TATATATATAATTGCTCCAAATACACACTCAAGGATCAAACCCACGACCACCAATCCCAAGACAAGGCTCTAACCAATTATGTTACTCTTCACCTTTGTTTATGATCTTTCGTATTAATTCAGTTAAGATTCCTCACCACCAATTATCCCTTAGAAATATGATTATTTTCCTAGGTCTTACACACTCAAACTATGAAATCTCAATTCAGAGGTTGCCTACCACTATATGGTCACAACATTTTTTCCTAAACCATTCACTGATAGCTTGTGCAAGAAGCCAACAAGGAATCTGGATGAATTAAGGCAGAGAATAACCAAGTTTATGTAGTAGGAGGAGTTAAAATATTTTTTAGAAGTAACACGAGGGTTGTGCTCGAAATAATAGAAAAAAAAATTGCCCGACCAAAAGAACCTTCAAAAGGGAGTACCTCAGTCCTGAGAGTTGAAGATGGAAAAATTTGCGAGATACACACCTTTGAACGCACCAAGGTCACATGTCTTGGAGGAGGCCCTAAATACATACCTCTTAGAGACACCGAGGAAGGCGAGCACTCTACCTAATGCAAATTTTAGTTGGCAATGTTGATATCACAGGAACTTCAGTCATACCAATGGTGAATGCTTAAATCTCAAAGGCAAAAATGAGGAGATTATCTAGGCAGGGAACCTAAGACGTTTTTTGTCTAAGGATGAAGGGGTTGTTATCCAAGAGATGAGAAGTTATAGAGGTGCTGGAACAAGAGAAGGCAGGCCACATCGAGAATACGACAATCGTTGACCGTTGTGCCCATACTCAAGATAAGTAAACAGGATATATAGAACCACCACCCGAGCCGAGAACCCCTAAGGAAGGTAATAAACACTATCTCGGGGGGATTCACAAGAGGAGGATCCTTGGCAATGACTTGGAAGAAGCATTTGTGAGTGGTGCAATCTGTAAACGTAGTGTGGGCTCCCTTATGAAGGACTATGACACCCATCACTTTTACCAATGTCTACTTTAAAGCCATGGATCCTAAATAAGATGACCCAATGGTGATCCTAGTGGAAATTAGAAATTTTTCTGTTAAATGGATAATTGTCGATTAGGGCAACTTAATAGATATTCTTTACTGGAAAACTTAAAAAAAAAAACTATAGATCATTGAGGAAAGCATATATGTGTGTGTGGATTAGATCCTAAGTTTTTGAGGGGAGAGGGTTGACACCCAAGAATGTATAGACTTAAGTTCCAAATATGGTGACAAAAGTAGTACAAAGACCATATCAATAAGATTCCATGTGGTTGACACTAATACCTTATACAACATATTGTTCGGACATCCCTCTCTCAACGCTTTAGGTACTATAGCCTCTACTCCATAATTGGTCATGAAGTTTCCCTTCTTGGAGGGAGACTTCATCATTGTGCATGTCAACCAAAAGATTGCCTGAGAATGTTAGATAAATAGCCTCCAACTCCCTACGCTCACACCATTTCTATCGGTGACAAGGAGGATTCGACGAAAGAACCAAGGTTGAAAACTTGGACTCGTGGATGGGGATGATTGTAGAGCTGAGTTAGTGGCCGATACCAAGCTATTTCCCTGTGTAGAAGGTAAGAGTTGGAAAGTAGGAACTTGCATGACAAATTGTTAGTAGACATTCTAAAGTGTCACAAGTTGTCAACTTGGCATTGATAGATCCCTGGCATTCCCTCGAGCCTAGCATGTAACAAGTTGTCAACCTTTAAAGAATCCCAACCAATTTCCTAAAAGAAAAGGAAGTTATGGGGAAAAAAAGAGGGTAGAAACAAAGGCCGAGGTCTAAATTTTTTTTCCAGGCTGGTTCAATTCATGAGGCACTCTACACCACATGGTTAGCCAATGTCGTGTTGGTAAAGAAGGCTAACAACAAATGGCACATAAGCACAAACTACACAAATCTAAATAAAGCATGCCTAAAAGATAGGTACCCACTATCGAGTATTGATCGCTTTGTTGATGGCGAGGCTAGACATAACATACTTAGCTTCCTCGATGCATAGTCGGGGTATAACTAGATCCTCCACGAAGTCATGTCTTTCATTCTCAAGAATGCAGGAGCAATGTACCAAAGGCTAATGGATAAAAATATGATAAGACAAATTGGTGGTTAAATTAGACTCCTTGTAGAAACACGTAAAGGATCTGACATAGGTCAATATGAGGCTCCATCTTGAGAAATGCGTGTAAGTATTGAAATGGTTGAAATGCCAAGAAGGGGGTGGGTTGAATTGGCTAATTAAAAAATAAGGTAATTTTTAAAAGCTTTAAACACGAGGCTTGAACATCACATAAAACATCAAATCTTCACATATTCATCAATTTAAGCATGGTTCCAACATGTTCCAAGGCAATGACTTCATGTATATTCATCAAATCTTCAAGCACCAAATTATCAAAACCAATTGTGCTAACAATGCGTGTTCACAGTCAATGGAGGAAATTCCTTGAGTTCATGTTGCTGAACAAAGGCACTGAGGTGAATCCCGACAAATGTCGAGCAATGTTTGACATAAAAAGCCCTAAGAACATTAAAGAGTTCCTCTTGGCTTGCATGTCGTATAGTTGCTCCTGAAGACTCACGGCCTAAGTCAACCAAGTATCTTCTCTTCACTCAAGCTTTTGAGGATTTTTCTTAGCCCGAAATTCTCAACTTTCAACTTCTCAAGATCAGCATTGGAGCCTACCTTCATTAGTTATGATCTGAGTTGCCTCCCTATCACCAACACATAGGATTGGTGCTTAACAAAAAGCATTGAAAAGCATCTCTTGAGAGAATGCGATAATCACCACAACTTTGACGTATGTTAAACTTACTCATATTCCCTTATACACTTTTAACTTTGTCCCTATAAGTTGAGCATAAGACTTCCCGACATCAGATCGGGAACACTTAGGGTAGGAATGATGTGAAGATCCATCTACATCAACAAATCTATCCTTTTTCTTTTTCTTTTTCTTCTTCTTCTTCTTCTTCTTCTTCTTCTTTTTCTTCTCCGCGGAGGGGGGAGGTCGCAGGTCAACAACACTCATAGGAAAGCAACAAGCAAATTCAGTCGAGTTAATTATCGACTTAATGAAAAAATAAATAAAATAAATACCATAAAAATTTGTCTAAGGATGATAAGATACTAATACAACCAAAATCTTTCGAGGTTGGAGACTTCGAGCAAGTTCATTCAAAACACTAAGTATTCTATTATCCTCTGCTATTATCATAGACCTCGCCCATTCATCATAATGAATAGGGTGTTGTGTCCAATAGAAATTGAACTTAGGCGTGTCATTTTCAAAGAATTACCGACGCTCTGCTGTATTTACTACCACCTTAAAAAACCCATTTTTGAAGTTCTTAAAAGAAGAGTTGTAAGCTCTGCTGTATTTACTACCACCTTACCGACGCTCTCTCTGTCTTTTAGAGTGAGCAGGATGAGTAAGTAACGTGGTTCCCCCACGAAATTGACATATATTTATAAAACCTTGGAGGGACACTCAACAGTTGTGGTCCATGTCCTAAATCATTAGGTCTCATCAAATATAATGGCTATTTTCCATCAACCTTTACACTTCCCAATAAAGCATGATAGTCTAACAAATATAACCTAGACTCACATGTACACCATGCCATTGGGCTTTTAGTCTCTTCATCCCTTTAGGTCTTTGAGATTGTGGGACCATTATACCACCATGGCTCAATAAGGGCCAACACACCAATAAACTAAAGACAATATTGAAGACTCTCAGCCACTTGAAGAAACTTCGAGCTTGGAAGGCTAAATGTACTCGGGCCCGAGGACAAACAAACCTTGACATGAAGTGTTAGTACAGGACTAGACAACCTCAACCTTCATGTTAGGAACATTATCTTATTATGGAAATGGATGGCTAAATAAAGATTAAGATGATTACTTAGCAGGTTAAGAAACCCTAAAACAAAACATGCCTATGAATTATAGGCCTATAAGGAACGAAGGCCCAGGTACAATAAATAAACATTATTCACAAGGTATGACATTTATCTAATTATTACAACATTTAGTATATGTATAGTTGACTTGAGAGTTAGAATGACTTTGTAAACTCCCCAGCCAAAAACTCCAAACATCAAGTGGGGAAGGTGCAACTCGGACACGCGCATGAAGACAACTCGACTTGAATGAAGAGGGAACACGAGCATATCTTTGTCCTACAAGAACATTGACGTCATTTGATGATAACATTTTGGTCACACAAATTATTGATAAAAATTTAACAAATTTACTAAACTTAATGCAGTATAGTCAACCCATGTCTAATCTCATAAGCATGCAATTTAGGAATGTACCCATTACTAAACATCATTATCTCTAAAAGAAATAGTAAAGAAATGGTGTTTGTTTGACAATGGATTACTACTTATAAAATAAAATAGTGATAAAGATAAATTGAAACAAAACAATGAAAATTTAAATAACTAGATTAATTTATTTATTTAAAAAACAAAAAAAAACGATAAATAACTTGAAGAAAAATAACAAAAATTTAAATAACTATATTTTTTAATAAAGAGAAAAAAAATGCTTTAAACAAATTAAAACAAGAAGATATCAAATTGGAACAATTTCTAGAAATTGAATGAAATAACCAAAGCGAATGAAAAAGCTAAGTTTTAAAATCTTTAATTGAATTTAGACCAAAAAAATAGTAAAAAAAGAAAACATAAATCCAATATCAATTAAATTAAAATGTTGAAATAGATATAACCTTAAATTAAATTAAAAATTGATTAGAACCTAATAAAAAAAATTGTGTCTTAGTGAATTTGGAAAATTGAGAGTGAATATAATAAAATAAAATTGTGTATGCAATTGAGAAATACAAGGTAAAAGTAAAAAAACGAAAAAAAATAGAATAAAGTCAAGTATTGGGTTTAAATTAAATGACTAAACAAGTAGCTAAAAGAAATTAGAACGAGAGCATGGATGAATAAAACAACTTAAGATCATATAAAACTAGAAGATTAAATAGAAAATGTGAAATATATTAATAAGAGAACTAACCAAAAAGTTGTAGAAGCTCCTTGTTATTTGACTCAAAGTAACAATACAACTCAAAATTATAAGAACATAAGGGAGAAAGAAGGGAGGCTTTTTGCTCTAACCTAGTGTGTCTTGTGCTTTGTGTCCAAGTCCTAATTTACAGAGATAGACCAAGAGCATTATTACAAAAACAAATACCATAATTAATTATAATCAAATAAAATTGATTGGGACAATTCAATTTTTCCCTAATTTGAATGATCCACGAAATATATTGCATTTAATTCTTGAAATCAAATGTTTGAAAATAAAATTGATTAGAGCAATTTAACTTTTTCCTAATGTGAATGATCCAAGAAATATATTGCATTTAAATCTTGAAATTCTGGCCTTTAATTTAACTAAGTTGGCTTTTAGTAATTAATTTGATTGATTCACAATCTTCATTAGTTAACTCCTTGAATTGTTGGCCATCCAATCTCCAATGGACTGCACAAGATTGGGCTTTGATTTCTATCAATTTGGCTCATGTTAAATAATCTTGGATTACCTTTCTCCTAAAAAAAATTGAATGCTAAAATTATGCAAAATGCAACAAATTTAGTAAGATTGAATTATGTTATATTTTTATTAAAAGATTCTAAATGCATGATTTATAAAGATAATAATTAGCTTAGAAAATACTCTTAGATCAAGAAATAAAGAGTAAAATGTCATAGATCATCGCCCACTTTGGGAACGAGGTATATGTCAATTTATGGTGTCCTCTAGAAACATGGCGAACAACGAAAGTACCAAGGAACAATCTTAACCAAATGGTGTTACTGAATGAGTTGTAGAGGCAGACTTAAAAAATGACAATGCTCAGGAGATGGATGAGCTAAAGGAGGAAAGTGCCAAGATGAGATGAAGGCTAAAGGAAGCTGAGATAGAAAGTACTATTAAAGTACTATAACAAAAAATGTGGATATAGAAAAAGACAAAAAAAGTAAACATAACACAATAGCAAATCTTAAAACCAAACTATATTGAAAATTATTAAGAATGAAAATGTGGGATGGGCCATGCAGCTGGGGTGGGGTGGGATGGGTTGGCCTGCATAGTCCATATTGTGTCAATTTACCTCAAAATGTGTCCATAGCTTATGATGTGTCCAGTGATACGAGTATTGTCGAAAGAGTCTTTCATTACTTCTCAATTTTATTTGACAACTTTAGATACTTATAGGCTTATAGTATTTATTACCTTGGTATCTTAAATGTTATAACTGAGGAAAAAATTATAAAACAAATCATTCCTTCTGTGAGTAAGTTTGCAGGCTTGTAGGCCAAATGTTATGTAGAAAGGAACAAGAGAAGTTAGCCCGTATTTCTTATATGAGGTGGGTCAGCCTAGCCTAAGGATGTCAAGAGGGCAGGTAAGGTATGAGTAGTAGCTCCCTCGTACCTTATCTGCTAGATAAATATTTGCCACGTACCCATATCCATATTCGTACGGGTATCCATTATGCGGGTCCCATCTTTTTTTTATATTCACAGATATCCATGGGTACCTGCGGGTATTTACAAAAGAAAATTTTAATATTTAACAACACATTCTAACCATAAATTCAAATAAAAATACAATGCATAACATTATAAATTTCAAACAAAAAGCAAAAAACCCATTTAAATAGTGTTGAATGACAATTTACAAAGAAATGTAGATTATTTAAAACCAATTGATAAAAAATAATTCATTCAAAATCAATGTGTTCATGTTTTAATCATGTTTTTTTAATTTTTTAATTTAAATTAGAGTATAGCAGGTACGGGTATCCATGAGTACAGATATTATGATATCCGTACCCGCCCTATTAATATGTGGGTATAAAAAATACTACCTGTTACCCACGGGTATCTATTTATAATATTTATTTCCTACCGTTGTGGGTTTTATCTGTAGATATCCACGAGTACGAATTTTTTTGACACTCCTAACGTGCCCCGCTTTTTGTGGGCCAATGTGGGATGAGCGGACAAATTGACATGCATTTCCATCCCTAAGAAATGCAACATACACACCACCCATTTCATTCAAATACTTAATTAGACAAATGTATGAATCACCTTATTAACTTTTTCAAATATACATGTTATTCCTCCCACATTTATATATAAAGTGCATATCATGATATTAGTCATGTTAACAATTCAAGGTGCATTTAAAATTCCACATTAGGTAAAAATTAGGTAAAAATGAGTAAGGTGAATAATACAAATCTATTTTCTTAATGTTGTAGATTGAAAAAATGTATTATGATCTCTTATATGAGTTAGTGAAATGCTCATTAGTATTGAATATCTTCAGTCGAAGAACTTAGAAATGGTATTATTAAACTTCATACTGAGGTATTAGAAAAATATATTCACTTGAAAGGAAAGTGTATCTATGAAAAAAATGAATAAATAATCCACACTAAGGAAAGGATATTTTTAGAAATTTAAGATGAGTTAGAAATTTTTTATGTTGGATAAAAATAATAAGATGAACAATATACATGATGAAAAGACTTAAACTTATTATTTTTCTTTTAGATACCAAAATATTTATAATAATTTTTTAGAACTACATTACAGTTAATAAAAACCAGAACGCAACTTTTATTTCAAAATTTAAAGGATTTTACACAGTTAGTTTTTCCTAAAATTGAGGTGCTTTCTTGTCCTTTGCTTATTATCATCAAAGCACCAAAATCGGGATTTCACTCAATTTTTTATTATTTATTTTATTGACATTTTCCTTAAACATTGTGTTTTCTTGGTTTTTTTTTAAACATTTTGGGATCTCAATTTATAACTTTCAATTAATTTTCATGATTTTATAAAATGCATGATTTCACATTTATTTATATTGACATTGTATTAGAAATTGCAATAGTTATGACGAAAAGGATAAAGAGTTACAAAATATTGCGACGAGGGTTTTGAGTCACACTTTTAATGTCGTTAAGGTGAAAGAAATCGGAGCATATTTAATAAAATGTATATTAAAATAAAAAATCACTTAAAACAACAAATATTAAATGTTTTTATCTTTATTAAGTACAATCTTCAACTTGATATTAAATAAAAGGTTAAAGACGAGAAAGAAAATATTTGTGATATATATATATATATATATATATATATATATATATATATATATATATAAATAATATTGAATGATGATGAGTGAATTATTGAAAAACATGAACTTTACCTAACAAATGATGTTTCATGGGTGAATATAAATATATCTTCCACTCTTGAAAAGAGAGCTCAATGTAACAAAAGGAAGAGAGATATTTGTTTAAACTTTAAAACTTGTGCAATTAAGTTAATAATAAATGTTATGCTACTCATCAAGTTTTTTTTTGGTATATATCCAAGAAATTTAACTACTAAGATTGATAAAAGGGAAAAAACCTACCATAAAAACAAATGAGAATGAAATTTTGAAACATGGTTAAGACGTGGAAAAAGAAGGTAAGGATAAGTTGAAAACAATGTCATACTAGAAGAAAAAAAAATAATTAAATGATATTGGTATCCGAGAGGTCTCAAAATCTCAACATTTTTCTTATCAAATTGAATTGTTTTGGGTTAATTTAGGTGGTTAATCATAATTTTTTTAGCTTAGATTTAGTTTAGAAAGTCTTTTAGTTGATTTTTGTAAAATTAGCTTAATTAGCTACTTTTAAGTAATTTTTAATGTAAGTCTTGAAATTGCTTTGGTTCATAGTAGTATAGTTTAGTGGTTAGTTTAGTTTCATTTTAATAAGGATTAGAATAGATATTAGACCAATAGTTATTTTCAATTGTAGATTCCAACACATTAGTTTAAGTATTAAGTTTGATCTATTAGCATTGGTTTCTTATCTCTTCATTAGTTTAGATAGTCTTTTATAATTTTCCATTACTATAGCATAGGAATAGAACTTAGTCTTAGTCTTAGATTAATATTAGATAGAATTTGCTATAATAGATTTAGTGTGTAGCATAGTTATTCTGACTTGTGCTAAGAGTGATTGATGTAGGAAATTTGAGAAAAAAATCAGGGTCGACCAGTTTTGACCAACTTTGTCCAATGTAGTTTAGTGTAGTTAGTTAATTTGGTTTTGAACGGTTGTTAGTTAGTGAAGATAGTTTCTTTACCTATAATAGACAGTAGATATAGGTTCATTACTTTGATAGTATAAAAAGAAAAAAAAAAAAAACAGAGTCTTTTGGGTACGATTCATCACTTCACAGTTTCTAAACAAGTTTTTATTCTTCTTGGAGAAGTTTCCAGCTTGGGAGGTACTCATGCAGCCATTGATCGCATAGTAGGCTTTGGCTCAAGAATTCTTTCGAGGCATTCATGTTTTCATCCAGTTTCATCGAACATTGTGGTTTGAAATCAATTGTTTTCCATTCATGAAGTTTTTTCATTCAACTACACCGATTGTTCCATCTATTTTTCTTCTTTTCTCATTCAAACAGATTCTTAGTGGTTGAATTGATTGTATTGTATTTGTTCTTGGAACTTAATACTAGATTAAGTATAGAACCATGCTTAATTCTAGAGAGTACACAGCGAGCCTTAGTCAAGTGAGAACAATTATGATGCAATTTAATTCAATATTGAATTTCTGGTTTGGTGAACTTTCTCTGTGATTTTCTAGTTTTTAGTGGACAGTTCATGATTCAAGTATTCAAATTCGTGTTTCATGTTTCTAATAAGCTCTTGTTACATTGTATAATATGTTTGAAGTGTTTCTTTTCAAATTTGATTGAAATTTCACAATTATGATGTTATAATTCGGTTCTTAGTACATGTTTGGGTTAGTTTTAATATTTAAAAGTTTTTCATAGTATTTGCATTGCATTTTCACCATTCGCATTTCATTGAGACATTTTGTCGAGCACATTTTGCATTTGCAGTTTCTCATGGTCATTTTAACAAACACTATGTTTTCGCAATTTTATATTGTTCTGTATCTTCCAAAGCTTAAAATAGGTTTTATATTCATTATCATGTTCCATGCATCCATATCTCATTTTTTAAGCATTGTGATTCATTTTAATATGTTGAACCATAGTGTTTGCACCTTCACAGTCCAGTTTTACATATATATTTAGGATTAGTCTCATTCATCGTATAGTTGCATTTTAGGATCAATTTTAGATAGTTTTAAATTGTTTAGTATTTCAACCCCAATAAAATCAGTTTACACAAGTTTATTAACTCAAAACATTACATCTCTTTAAATTTGATACCTTGGTTGGTCTCTTACTATATTAGAGGAGGAAAACTAAGATTTTGCATCAACTAATGCGGTTAAAATGTGTTTATCAATATTGAAGATAGTAACTGAAAGTATAAAGTTAATATTTAGGATTTAGATATAGAAAATAATAATTTATCATTTATCATTATGTTTTATTTTTATGAGTAGAACAATTTTTCTAATTAATTTAATTTTTATATGATATTTTTTAAAATAAAATCTCATATAATTTAGTTTTGCTTAAAATTATCACATTTTATTTATTACGTGTCTTACTATCTATAAGGAGAATTGGCTCGTAATTCAAAATACATGAAAAATAATTCAGTGTATTATTGGTATCTCAATTCAACAACTCTCACTAAAATTAGTATACATTCAACTGCATTGAAAAAAAAAAGACATATATTAACTTTTTAATCATGACCATTTTAATATAATAGTTCATATGTTCCATAATAACAAGAATTATCAAATTGAGATTCATCAAGGCGTAACTCTTGATTATAAAAAAAAAATACAAATATATAACGTCAATAAAATTTTTGAACGGTAAATTAGAAGTTTTAATAAATTTGAAAAAGTTACATACAATTAAAACACACTTATGTTATCTACATCTCACTTGATATACTGTATTTTTATCTCATCATCAGTCTCTACTGCTTCTACCTAAGCAAGTTTGGCATAATATGATTCTGTCTACCGGGGCCTGTCTTGCTCCGTTCAGTGTAAGTGTTCGTATAGCAGCAGTATAATAGTAGAAAAGTGAAGGAAACAAAATTCTTATTAAGGTCAAATGCACACCAGACTTGAATTAATTTTTAATTTTTTTTATATTTTCTAAAAAAAATTAAAATTGATCATTTAACACATAAAAATTAACTTTAAAATTACCAAAAGGTCACCAAAAATTTGCCTCCTACAAAATATGTATAGCGCCACCGCTAAACTTATTTGACGTTACGTGTTATACCGTCTCCTGATCCCGTCATTTGAGTTAACCCTCCTCACTAATTGGGAAAGATTTTTTTGGAACAAAGATATTAACTATGGCTACGTTATTAAACATGAGAAGATGCGCAAGCAAAATTATAAATCTTAAAACACCGGAGCAAAGAGTAGAGCATTTTAGAAGGCAGTAAAACTGGTCTGTAGGTGATGTCCAGACAGCTTTAATTGATCATCGGGTAGAGAACCAACGCCCTAATATAGAAGGATCGATCTTGTTTCATATACATAACTACTATAATGTAAGTTTAACTTCAAATGCAATCTCAGTTAGGCGTTATCTCAATCTAAATAGCCTCAATATCAAACAACAATGAAATTAACTCTGGCAATATGAGCCACCGAAAGGTAATTATCTCAGTCTGATGTCTGGAACCAATATTGCATTTCCAAACCCCTCAACTGTTTAATCAACATTTACTTGTCAGGGGACTTGCTACCTTCTGTCTCCCATTTCCTTCCTCTTCCTTTTTCCTTGCTCCATTCTGGGTATAATTCAAATCAAGAGCATAAACATGACATGCATTTCAGCCGCTCAATCAACTTATCTGAACAGCATGAGACCAATCTCAGGTTCGTGTGCTAAACCTTCTGATGACGTTCTAATGTTTGCGAACAATGAAGCTGGGTTAACATCATAGCACAAAAATTGGTGACAACGTGGAAAACTCAAAAGCATCAGCTCATCTAGACTCTTGCATCCTTTCAGGTAACCTTATTATCTGCACCTCTATAAAAAAATGTCTGACAAGCTAACATCATCTCCGCAGTGTATTTGGAGCTCCATCCTTTTACGCTCATTTTTTGCCTTTTCGAGCAAGAAATCGTTCTCTAGCAGCTTGGATTCTGCTTTCACGATCATCAGCAGTACTGGGAACCTCAACATCCATCTTGGGTAAATCTGGAAGATTTTTCACAGGTTCCTCCTCAACATGATGAATACCACCACTGCTTCAAATAAAGGAATTAGAGGCATCAATTATCACAGTTCTCTCCTCCCCCAATACAAAACATAACGAAAGAATGTTCCAAAAGGTTTAATACAGTGATAGTTTACCTTAATTTGTACACATCCAGGGTCTTGAGCTTGTTAATAATGGGTATAACCCATCTCATCTCAACAGCACATACATTTCTCATGTATGGACGTGGCGTTGCAATTAATTCATGGTACACAACATAGTCTGGGAACTTTCCCTGGTCATCAAGACTCAATACAGATGATGGATGCACCTAGAAGAAGATTAAGGCAATTAATTTATCTACAAACTAGAATTCAGTGCAACTAAATACTAGCTCGTGTCTACAAAATTCACATTACATAAGACTTCTTTTTTCACTGCGACATTTCTGTAAGTTCCATCATCAATAAATATGGACTTCAAAGTATAATATGGATTTAAGGAAAAACTAATTATATTAAAAGAAGTGAAGTAAAAGTGCTGCAATGGTGAATATAAATTTGTCTTACCTGGACTACTTGACCTTGAAAACCCAGAGTTCGATAACCATTGTGATGCATCTTTCTTTCAGCCAGCTGATTTGCATAGCCCACACATAAAGCCTTCCTCAAATTTCGATAATCTTGTCTGAACTCTTCTCTTTTCCCATTAGCCTTTACATCCAGTGGTCCTATTGTGAGAATGAAAAAAAGTTATACGTAAAGTGGGGAGGAAACAACATTATATATATAGTGGAATAGTTTTTCCCAACAAGAATAACGATATGTTGTTGGTTGTTGGTGGGTCAATGCCATCAAAGTTGGCCCCATGGCACTATTGATCGGCTCAGATATTTGGCCAAAGGTTATACTCATATATTTGGTTACAGTGAAACGTTCTCTCCGAATGCCAAGATGGCCTCTATCAAATTATTCTTAGACACAACTCTCTTCGACATTGACCCCTCTATCAATTGGATGTTTAAAATGCCTTCCTATATGGTGATTCATTCGAAGAAATATATATGAAGCAACCACCTAGGTTTGTTGCTTAGGTGGGGTCTTTTGGCTAAGTATGTCGTCTCTACAAATTCGTATATGGTCCTAAACAATCTCTCAATGATGGTTTGGTAAATTCAATATAGTTCAACAGTTTGGTGACTTGAAGCAAAGCTAGCCATTTTGTGTTTTATCATCAATCATTCTATTGTTGGGTGTATTCTAATAGTGTAATATGATGACATTGATTTAATAGGTAGCGACCACCATGCATCTCACAAATAAAACAACCCTTGTATCATTATTTTCAGACAAAAGATCTTTGCAAATTCCAGTACTTCTTGGGGATTAATGTAGAAGAATTCAGCAATAGAATTATTATTTCTTAGAGGAAGTATGCACTAGATATTTTAGAAAAGACTGCGCTAGTGCATTCCAAACCCATTGAGACACCTATGGACCTATGGATCCTAATGCTAAGCTTATACCTAATAAGAGGAAGACACTCCTCAAATTTTTAGATATACAAAAGACTGGTTGGAAAAAGTGAATTTATCATGATTAGTAACTAGGATTGTGATTAGTATAAATAAGGATTAATAATATAAAGAACAACCCCTGGCACAACAGTAAAGTTGTGTCTTGGGGACCACTTGGTCATGGATTCAAATTTGGAAACAGCTTCCAGACATTTGCTGCGTACAATGACCCTCTCCAATACCTTTGCACAAATAGGAACCTTCTGGTTATATAGTTTATTAGTTAAAAGGGTTCATACTCTAGGTTTTATAATATATGAAACATGTTAAAACATTGTAATCGGTTAATAACAATTTAGTGTTTCCTTTTCTTTTATCTCTTTCCTTCACTCGATATTTAAGGCTATTTTTTCAGCATTCTAAAAGTAACAATTAATCTTTTACAAATTAGAAACAAGCTCATATAGACACAATAAGGATGAAGGGGATGCAAAAGGAAAAGAGCAATTAAAAGAATTAAAGAGGATATGAATGTGATGAATTTCAAATGTGGTTCATTTGCGAGTGACATCATTACTGTATTTGAAAGTATATTATATTCACTTCAACAGGTAAATTTCTCAAGAATGTGGAACACTAACCCTTTGATATTTTCTGCATTATCTGGGATAACTGCTTACGGACATCTCTGACAAACAACATCCCTCGCACCTTCAATCAGTTAATTCCAGAATAATCACATATACTACGCATTAAAAGAATACAAAAGATCCGCATGTAGCTATCACTTAATATTTTAGAATGGCTCTATTTTGAAGACTACAAGTTTTAGATAACTATCAGGGAAAGAAAAATGCAGTATCATCAAGAAATAAGTTAACTCCAGAATCATTACATATATTATGCATTAAACAAATACAAAAGATCACATGTAGCTGTCACTTTATAATTTAGAATGGCTCTCTAATTATGACTAGAAGCTTTAGATAACTGTTACAGAAATAAAAAAGCAAACAAGCATTATCATCAAGAAAAAGCAGAAGATTCTTTCTCAATGACTCGTAAGCATGTTTTCTTTAAATGATACAATATCTGAATCAAATTTGTGAAGAGTGAAGACGATTCCCAAGGATATTATTAGGCTTCTAACTAAACATTTTGACAACTTAAATGCATAAGCCAAGTCTCAAATTTATGTTATTCTTGACATTACTAGAACACATATAGGTACCTGCAAGCCGTTATCTTTGCACCATCCAATGTCAAAATCAGTTTGATCCCAGCATTGGTATATGTGTAGCAAATGAATGTGATCACCCAATCCAGAACCATCAGCAAGGTTAGATATTGAGTGTTTCCTCTTTTTCTCAGTCTTTCTGCACATTAAAGGAATGTTATTACTGCTTAGCTACAGTCCTTTTGATGTTTAAATGTATAAGCCTCGAGAAAACCAAGATAGAAATCATCCTATGTCCCTGATTTATTTGTTTTCACTTGTTTTGTAGACTGGTAGTAGTAGTATTTACAAGTATGAAAATTTTAAAATATTTTACAAGAATGTAGTTAATTGAAAAACTTTGTCCTTTTCAGTATGATGGAAAATATCAGGATGCTAGGATCTTCCTCTATCTCTGCATGTGTGTGTGTGTGTACATATACAAACTTCAGAGTTCAGACTATTCCACCTCTGCACAGGTAGCAATGTAGTCTCAGCTGACAACATGGCAGCAACAGTCAAAGCCTCAGATAAGCAACCTTGATTGTTTGCCTCCATTAAAGTTCTTGCTAAGGATGGTTCTAATGGAAGCTCTGCAAAGAATCAAGAAACAACTCAGCAAATCAAGAGAAGTACTCTTCCATATACATCTGCCTAGGAAAAAAAATGGGTAAGAAGAATAAATTGTATGCTCAACACTAAGCACTACTTTCATTGTCAAATCTAGCAAAAAGAATCTTATATGAAAAATAAAAAAGACCAAAAATATGGAAAAGCAGTGAAGGCCTTTAACAAAATCTTGATCAAGAAAACATTATAACATGCGCTATTTCTGCATATAGGTTTAAAATTTAACAATAAAATGTTGAGAAAAAATCATGTACCAGCCATTTTCTGTCCAAAACTTGTAATTGCACCATTTTCATCTATAGCATCAATCAGAAATAACTGCTTCAAGGCATCTTGTAAGGACTCAACTGCAGAAAACCCAGTTACCCAATTACTAAAGTAAACTTGAGTAAAATTCATTTACATAATAGTTGCTAGTCAAGGATAAAAATAATATTTAAAACTACAAGAAACTAATATAAGGACTGACCCCTGATCCCCAAAAGTATAAAGAAAAATGGAACTAAAATATTTGAGATGACAAAAACAGATTTCCAGGAGCATTATCGATGAGAATCAAGTTTAGTTACTCAATGCTGCAAGGAGACAAAGTGTCAGCAGATAGATAGTTCGTTACATGATGGAGGATCCAGAAAGTCAAATTTTAGAATGTCAATATCTGGGAGGTCCAATGACTTCAAGTAAAGAACACTGCCAGCGAGGGAAGATCTCTGAATTTCTGGAACTGTGACATCCAAAAACTCATCATTGTAAACACGGGAGGGATATAGTCGGTAGCATTTCCCAGGACATGTTCGTCCAGCTCGGCCTGCACGCTGGTTAGCTTGCACTCTGCATAGTCAGGAATTATTTGAAATCATCTTACAGCTTATAAATAGGATATTTAAGATTGATGAAGCCACAGAGAGACACCAAACTATTAACTGCATACTTGCTTATTTGAACAACATCAAGAGAATACATGCCACTGGATGGATTGTATTGTCTTTGCTTCACATACCCAGAGTCAATAACATACCTAAAGTTCATAAAATTTAAAATGGTCAGAAGATGTTTATGTGCTTGATGTAAAGGAGAAAATGACTGAAAAAACACTCCAAATCACAGTAGGGGTGAATTCAAATGGTAAGGTTTGTAGCCTGACTTGTCTCAGAAGTTGCACCTCATAAAGTCTAAAGCAAATCATGTCATTGTTGCCCCTCTCCCATTAGTCTATATAATATCTTGCAAAAACATTTGCAACCTAAACAACAACTTGAAGCAACAATACATCCTGTTTCACGTGATATTTTTCAGAAATAGAATGCACCACCAGCTGTGGCATACACTATATACTGAGCATTCAATATTGTTTTGCCATGAATGTTTTCATACTTTCTTAGGTGGAATATTATGCAATATTGACTACGCTTTTACAGAAATAGTTTACTCATGAACTTCAAAACTTGTCAATAAACAGATTACAGGGAGTTTTGGTTTTCAAAAAATTTGAGATTTCTTATCTGGTTAAGATTGAGATATGTAGGTTACAGAATGAAAAAAAAAATTGTATTATAATATTAAGTAATAATAACAATTAGCAACAACAAGAACAATACACAATAATTTATCTTTGTGATGATGCATAACTAGACACCTGGATATGCTAGAGAATAGTTTCAATCCCAAAATAACAATATTTAATCAACTACATTGTCCTTACACTACACCATCCACAGTCAAGGAAGTTTCAGCAATATTTGTCGCAACTATAATTCGCCTACAATTTGGAGGGGGAGGACTAAATACACGCACCTGTACAATCATAAAACACATGCATGAGTTTCAACAACAATAATAAAAATAGTCTTACCCAATAGGTGAAGTTGGCTACATTCATGATTATCAATGCACCAAAAGGAATTTCAATGCCTCAAACTTTATTTTCTGGGACAAAATATATTAAACATCAATTGTTGTATATTTAAGGTTTTCCTCAAAAAATAAAAGAAACAATTATATGACTGTTAATTGAAAGGGAAGAAATATGATTTGGCATTTGTTAAGAAGCAAACAAGGTAAGTAACAAGTTAAAAGAGGAAAGAACTAAGATAAATCTTACAATTTGAGTTAGAGGCTAACTCAATCTCTCAAATCTAGTCGTGTGATTGAACATCTATCATCTTAAAATTTCAGTCAAGACCTAATTCAACTGCACAAAACCAACTTGCAAGATGTGGATTGTCTCCCATATATATACTATATTCTGGTCATATCTCTCTAAGCTATGTGGATCTCCAAAACGAAATACTCTCAAGCAAGTTTCACACTTAAGCCAGCAGCATGTTTCAAATGCAAATCAATCAAGTTTGACATGAACAAAACTAAAAAGAAAACCATCAACTATTTGTAGGAATGAAATTGTAACTCCTTTCCAAATATTCTCATAATTACTGCAGCTTTTATCTATAGTATCATTCATGCCTCGTCTCAACCATTTATAAAAATTTGATTGTATTTAGAATTTAGATTGAGTAACTCATGCAGAGCAGATTTTACAAACAAAAATTACTTACCTGCAATTCAGGGGGTAGAGAACCATGTAGGGGAAGGATTATAGCATCCATGCAGGAACCTTCCTCAAGAGCACGAACCTTATCTTCTAACTTAGATACCAACTTCTCTATGTCATCCTACATGAAGATCATTGAAATATTTTCTTGCATCATACCAGAAACTATGGGGCCTAGGATATTGGTTAATTCCAGAAAACAAATGTTTACACACACACACACATCCAATCTCCCAGAAAAATTTTAAAAAAGATAAAAGGGATTATTTCCCCTAAGTTAAAATAAAAAGCTTTGATCCAAAATATACACTAAGATTTACATTCTGGAAAAGAAAAGTTTAGAGTAAATATCACATAACAAAAATGTTTACCTGTCCAGTCATGAATATTAAAATATCCCCTTCGGGTTGGCGAATATGTATATCTGCAAAACCAGTATTACAAAATTTCCTGAATTTCTATCTGCAAATTATAATTCATTCAATCATAAAGGAGCAGAAGAAAGTGCCTGTGATTATTTACATCATGAACAAAAATTTCACAATTGAGGTTTAAAATGCATCCCACCCTCCTTATCAGCTTATGTTCTTGCATGCAACGACCTTAACCAACACCATTCTCTTTTAATAGCCAATACAAGTTTCAAGAAATGTTACCTTAAGGATGGCAAATATGCATGCTTCATACAAGTTTCTATCAATATGCTGCAAACATTTAACACTTTGACAGAAATTTTTACTGACTACATGATGTTATGGCAAATTAATTCACCGCACAAGCACACATATGACTTGATATGCAGACAAGTTTAAAACTTCATGTCGTACCAAGAGCTGTCTTCAGCGAAGACTCGAGATAGCTCGAGGGACGCTCACTGCTATAAAGAACCTCAACTGGATACAACTTTCCCGGGATGTTCAATACCGGACAATCAGCAAAGAACTTGGATACTTTATCGCCATCAAGAGTCGCAGACGTAATCAAAACTTTGAGATCAGATGAACGAACTTTAACCAGGCGTTTCATCAGACCCATCAATATATCCCTGACAATAAGCACACAAATCACAAAATGTTCATACACAACAATTATCAACCTAACAAAGGAGAACAGCACACAGTATCCAATCTTACGTGTTTAAACTCCGTTCATGCGCCTCATCCAATATAATAACAGAATACTCACGCAACTCAGGATTTGCCAGACTTTCACGTAGCAGCACTCCATCAGTAAGATACCTTAATTATATCAAATCAATGGCAATCAGAAGCCAATTGAAAACAAAACCAAGTCAAGTCAATAGAGTAATACAAAACGAGAACGTAGTTACTTTATGCGCGTGTTGTGAGAAGTCCTATCCTCAAATCGAATGGCGTAACCTACTTCCTCGCCGAGCTGAACGCCGAGTTCTTGTGCGACTCGTCTGAGGAAGTTAAACGACGACGTATTGGTGAGACATGGAAACGCATTGGAGAAGAGTCGACGGAATTAGTTGGAAATTGAAGTGGTGTTACCTGGCGACGGAGACGGCGGCAACTCGACGTGGCTGAGTGACGGCGATTTTGCCGTAGCCGCGGCGGTGAAGCATCTGAGAGAGTTGAGTGCTCTTGCCGGACCCCGTCTCCCCGATGACAACGACAACGGCGTTCCGCTCAACGGTTTCGATGATTTTTTCTTCATATTGGACTATGGGAAGAGAAACCATCCTGTTCCTCGCGTGAAAGCAAGTAGAGGGCTTAGTTCACCTCCACAATCAAATTAAAGGGCGCGTTCAAACGACAAAGCATCTTCGTCTAAATTTCAGTAATAATTCAATTCCTCCCTTAAAATTTTACATATTATTATAATCTTTTAATTCTAAATAAATTTTTTTATATCCTCTTATATTTTAGGATAAATAGTGGTCTAAGATAACAATTAGTGATATAATTTTAATGCAATTTAGAGTTGAAGATGTATTTGCCTAAGTATAAGAAGGAAATTTGATCCCAATTGTTTTGGGTATTTTGTCCTAGTTTTAGAATTGAGACATAGTGAGGTCAAAAGAGAATGACTTTTGACTTTGGGTGTGAATCGAAGTAGAAAGTCACCATTTTGCATCGATTGAAAAGGAAACTGAACCCATATACTTGCGAATATTAAATTTAATGTGAAATTTTGAATTATTTTTGGCTTCAGTTGTAGTTTGAACTGAAGCCATATAGTGTATGCTTTGGCCTCGGTTATGGTCTGACCTGAGGTCATATGTTCCCTTTTTGCTTTGGCTGATGTAACAATCAAGGCCATATGTCTTGCTTTCTTTTTTTTTAATTATTTTTTTGTTTTTGTGTATTTTTGCATTTTAAAACATGTATATTTTCAGCAAAACCAGCTAGAACATAAAATAGGAAATAAATTTTATGAATCCCAAATGCATCCACAACTCAAATAAATCTAAAAGTCTTTTGTAATAACAAATACACTAATCAATAATATTGTACATTTGAATTATAAATTTGGCACACGATATCCTATTAAATCTTATGGACTTCGTGGGAATTAGTGTAATACTCTTGAATGTCTGCGAAATAAGACATTAACTTAAGTTGGTATATAGAAAGACAATATTGCAAAGTATTTGTTTCAATTCAAATATATATTATCGTTTCTCAATTAGTTGTAATACGAGCATGCACAATGGTTGTCATCCATTGCATTATGTAGTATCTACACTCTTAAGAGTCAGTTTGTCTATTACACTACATTATATCAACAACATTACAATTAATTAAGGAAGAAATCAAATCAAACAATTATAAATATATGGATAAAAATACCAAACCAGAAGGGAACACCATGCAAGACATTTTGCCTTGCCCGTTGATCTCCCTAACAACATGTTATGTCCAACAATTTAACTATGATAAAGGGAATGTGTTAGGATATTGTTATATAACAAAGAATATTTATAAGATTGACATTGAGGTTCTTACCAATCTATCACTTGTCTAAGATGGTTGGGGGAGGGCGGTGCAAAGAGCAAAATCACATAGCAAGGTTCTCCCTTAAGGAAACCACAAGTAGCTGCCAATGACGCCTTAGAAGAAAATAAATTCATTGTTATGCGTTACAATGACAAATTATATTCACAAGTTAACAAAGATGACTTACCCAGCAACATAAGGGACAAAATAAATTTCTTTTCCCTATTGAAAGCGTTTGGTCACCTATGATTGGGTGTCATTAAACTTGTTGCCTTCATGAGTGAGTTGGGAGTCTATAAACCCATATTGATCATTCAGTCCCATATTTTCAGTGACACCAAACTTATACCTAGACAAAAAATTGATTAGATACAAGTAAATAGATAAATAAATCATGTAGGTAAATAGATAAAATACCTAGGCACATATACCGCGAATTTGGGAACCTAAATAGGGTCTATGGCCTCGGTTTAATTAATAATCGAGGCCTAAAGTGGATATGGCCTCATTCATGTTCCACCTAAGGCCAAAAGCTCTACTAACAATGGCATTTTTGAAATAATGGGGGAGTTTGATGAGTTATAGGCTTCGGTTGCCTTATGACTGAAGTAGAAAAGCCCTTATAGGCTTTAGTTGCTTTTTGACCTGAGGTAGAAAAGTTCCCAAAATTGCAAAAATGACATTGCATCCTTATAAGCTTCAGTTCTGCAATAATTGAGGCTTATAAGGCGATGTAAAATCCCAAAATTGCAATAGTGTTGGTCTCTTGAAACAAGCACTTAAATTTTGTTATGAATTAATGATCGTCCATTGATTTGATACAGTTATTCAATTACTCATATGATTCTTTTATGTAAATATTTTGTATTAACTATTTGATTTGTATTCTTTATGGGTTACATGTTGTATTTAGGACTTCTCCTATCAATAATAAGACACATAGAAAAGTTACTCCCCATTTTCTCATCCTCTATTCTTCCTTCTCTTACTTACTATATTATTAGATTTATTTTATAACACGTTATCAACATGATGCTCCAACCAACTAAACGCTAGTGGAAGCGTTTTTCTCTCTAAGACAGTGTTCCGCATGTCTCACTTTTCAAGCTTTTCCTAATCCATTCTTCATTTACAATTTTATCTTATATTATTGTGATAAGAATTGTTTTATCTTACAACTTTATTCTTGTGATAAGAATTGTTTGATTTTATCAATTTTCATCTCTGTATTATTATTATCATTATTATTATTATTATTATTATTATGGTTATTATTATTATTATTTTATGTGCTTAAACATGCCAAATGTTACAAATTTGAATTTGTGACCTTTGATATTACAATAAATAATTACTTATATTGAATTTTAAATGTTGAAATACATTTAGATGCAGTGGGTCTTGGTGATACCATTAAAGAAAGAAATAAAGCATCTGAGCAACTAATTTGCTCTTGTGGCAACAATATTGTGAAAAGAGATTTCACAAATATTATGAATTTATTTCATGTCTTTGTGTGGCTGAACAAGACAATGAAGCTTTTGATGAAAACTCATGAGATATGTCCAACTGGTTCTGCTCCATTCCTAGAAGTGAATACAATAATATTTCTGATTTATATTTTCATGGTCATAGTCGTGGCCTTGGTTGTAGTTGTGGTCATGCTAGGGATCATGATTATGGACATGGTCATAAAGAATATTTCAAAAATACATTTTATCATCAGAAGTGGAACAATAATGTGAAAAAGAAAAAAGAAAAAGGTGAAAATAATGGCAAATAAGATGAAAGTATATGTTATCATTATGGTGGTAAAGGTCATGAGTTGTACTTGTCATACACCAAAGCATGTTAAAAATAATGAGAAGAACATAGAAACACATATTGCTTATAAAGATGGTAATTTTGATCATGGCCATTTGGATGCTACTCATCTTTGATATTGTTATTTTCTTTGTTAAACTAAATGGAAGTACTGATCGCCTCATTGGTGATGAGAGTGTTAAAAAATAATATTTACTCATATTGATATTTATGTTTATATGAAGAATGAATGTTGGCACTAACACCGGTAATGAGGATATGTGTCTTATTGATAGTGCAACAACCCATACAATTCTCAAGAGTAATAAATTTTTCTCTTGTTTGGTAATGCGAGAAGTTAATGTTAGCATTATTTATAGTACTACAAATATATTTGAATACATAATATATAATGTATGAATAGTAAATTTTACTCTTGTATGAAAATATGAGAAGTCAATAGCATTATTTATAGTACTACAAATATATTTGAAGACTTTAGAAGAGCTATTATACTTCTACCAAGAAGTTTAATAGAAACTTATTACGTTTCAAGGATATTTGTCTAAATGGATATCATATTGAGACAAACAATGAAGGAGATATTGAATATCTTTATATCACTTGAATTGAGTCGAATAAAAAATGTATATTGGAGAAATTATCAGCCTTCTCTTATGGCTTATACTTCACATATATTAATTCAATTGAGACACATGTCATTGTAAGCTAGAATCTTACAAATAGAAATAAATTTCTTGTTTGGCATGATTGGTTGGGTCATCTTGGATATATCATGATGTGAAAAATAATATTTGAAAACTCATATGGACATCCACTTAAAAGTCAAAAACTTCTTCAGTTCAATGATTTCTCATGTATCGCATGTTTATAGTGAAAGTTGATAATAAGACCATTACCAGAAAAAAATTAGAAATGAGTCACTCTTATTTTTAGAAAGAATGCAAGGTGATATTTGTGGTCCAATACACCCATAATATTGATATTTATATATTTCATTATTTTAATTGATGCATCCATTAGATGGTTACATATTTGTTTAATATCAACTCGCAATCAGACATTTGCTAAGTTATTAGCACAATTGATCAAGTTAAGAGGCCACTTCCCAGATTATCCAATTAAGAAAATTCGTCTTGATAATGCTGATGAATTTACGTCTCGTGCTTTTAATGAGTATTGTATGCCAATTGGAATTGAAGTTAACATCGAGTAACACATCTTCATACTCAAAATGGTCTGTAGAATCATTGATAAAATGTATAAAATTGATTGCAAGACCATTACTTATGAAAGATAATTTTCCAATGACTACTTTGGGATATGCAATTTTGCATGTTGCGGTATTGATTCTCATTAGACCAACAAAAATACTCTCCTCTACAATTGGTTTTTGTTAGCAATATAATATTTCTCATTTAAGAATTTTTAGGTGTGCTGTATATGTCCCAATTTCCCCACAAAAAAGGACTATGATGGGTTCTCAAAGACACTTGGGAATAGAGATGTCAAAAAAAATCTGTATCCACGGATAAAACTCGCAACGGATAGGAAACATATATTAAAAATGGATACCCACTACCTGCGGGTACGGGTATTTTTGATACCTGCATGTTAACGTGGCGTGTACGGGTATCATAGTATCTGTACCTGTGGATACTTGTACCCACTAAACTTTAATTCACAAAAGTACCCTCATATATATATATATATATATATATATATTGGTAAAAAACATTATGGCCTAATTTTTTCTAAGTTGCACATCTTATCTTGTCTTTTGTCTTCTGTCTTCATCCTTCAAACTTCAAGTATTGGTACGTTGTCTTCTTCCAAGTACACCCCTTGACATTCTTCTCTTTCCTTTATTTGAAATTGGGTATATACATCAAACCCTATATAGACAATGACGTTTATGGTATGCTTGTTGTCAAATGATGGAATCAAAATAAGAATACTTGGCACGTGGCGATTGAGGTTTATTATTTATTTATTTATTTTGTTTATTTTTCAAGAATCAATCGGAGAAAATGAGTTTTTTTATCAAAGCACTAATTAAAGACGTTTCATTGTGTTGAACGTCATCTTATATTTAGTTTTATAATTATTTGGACTTGTATGAACTTGAGTTTATTTGAACTTTATTTAAAATTTATGACAATGATGTATTTTATTTTATTTTATTTGAATTTATGATTAAATATTTGTTTTTTAAATAATTTTGTAAATACCTGCAAGTACCCGTTGATATCCGCGAATATGAAAAAAAATAGGCTGGTACCTGCATAACGGACACCCGACAGATATGGGTACAGGTACGGGCAAATATTTATCCAGTGGGTAGGGTACGAGGGAGCTACTACCCGTACCCTACCCACCCCGTTGACATCCCTACATGGGAATATATGTTGGATATGATTCTCCGTTGATCATAAAATATCATGAACCATCGATAGAGACTTATTTACAGCTCGATTTACTGATAGTCATTTTGATGAATAAGTTTTTCCAACGTTAGTGAGAGGAGAAAAGAAATTGGAAAAGGATATTGGTTGGAATGAATTATCATTATCTCATCTTGATCCTTGTACAAAAGAATGTGAACTAGAAGTTCAAAAGATAAATTCATTTACAAAAATTGGCCAATCAATTACCAAATGCTCTTAATGACACAAAAAGGGTAACTAAGTCACATATGATATAGAACCGAAATAAAGTTAACATTGATGAGACTTTTGCTTATAATATAGCGATGAATGTTATAAGTGACAATGAGGATCAAGAACCAATGACAATTGAAGATTATCGACAAATAAATGATTGACCAAAATGGAAAGATGAAATCCAAGAAGAAATAGATTTGCTTGCTTAACGAAAGGTTTTTGGACTTGTAGTTCACACACCTGAGGGTGTAAAACCTATTGGGTACAAATGGATTTTTGTACAAAAACGAAATGAAAATTGTGAAATTGTTAGCTGCTTAAGTTTTTTAACAAAGACCTGATATTGATTTTGAAGAGACATATTCTTCAGTATTGGATGAAACAACATTTTGATATTTAATTAGCCTAGTTGCACAAGAAGATATGAGTTTACACATCATAGATGTTGTTACAACCTATTTGTATGGTTCTCTTGAGAATGATATTTATATAAAACTCCCTGAACCTAAAGGATTTAATTTGCCCAACAAAGTAGATTCTAAAGAGGACTATTCAATAAAATTGAACAAGTCCCTTTATGGATTAAAACAATCAGAATGTATATGGTATAACTGTCTTAGTGAGTAGTTGTTAAAGGAATGGCATAAAAATGACCTTATTTGTCCTTATATTTATATAAAAAGATCCAAAAATGAATTTGCCATAATTATTGTTTATGTAGATGACATAAACATTGTTGGAACTCTTAATGAGCTCACAAAGACAATTGATTGCTTAAAAAAAGAATTTGGGATGAAGGATCTTTGAAGGGCAAAGTTTTGTTTGAGATTAGAAATTGAATATTTAAGCAAAGGTGTTTTTATACATCAAGAGGCTTATACAATTAAGGTGCTTAAAATGTTCTAAATGGACAAGTCACATCCATTATGCACTCCAATAGTTGTGAGGTCGTTAGATGTTGATAAAGACTCTTCTTAGACCTCAAGAAAATGATGAAGATCTTCTTGGTCCAGAAGTACCATATCTTAGTGTTATAAGAGCACTGATGTATCTTGCTAATTATATTTGACTTCATATTGCATTTGTTGTAAATTTGTTAAGCAAGATATAGTTCTTCACCTACAAGAAGAAAATGGATTGGAGTAAAATATACACTTTGTTACCTTAAGGGTACTATGAATATGAGCTTATCTTATCTGAATAATTCAAAATCAAATCTAATGGGTTATGCAGATGCATGTTATTTATTATATTCTCGCAATGTCACAATGGTTGATCACAAACAAGAGATTTGTCCACATATGGTAGCACAATGGTTTCATGACGATATGTGAAAGAGACCATAACAATAACATCGTCAAAATCTTGCATAATTTTAGCATTACATGAGGCAAGTCGTGAATTCATTTGGTTAAGGTCTATAATTCAATATGTACAACAAACTTGTAGTTTATCCTCGGAGAAAAATGAAATCAACAACCATATATGAAGAAAATAAGGCATGCATTGCTCAATTGAAAAAAAATATGATATATTAAAGGAGACAGAACAAAACATATTCCAAAATTCTTTTTCACTTATGACCTTCAAAGAAACGGTGATGTAGAGATCGAAAAAATTTGTTCATATGAAAATCTAGCAGATTTATTTACAAAGTCTTTGTCAAGGATAACTTTTGAGCAATTGGTTCATAAGATTGGACTATGTCATCTTAATGATATAAGTTTACATGAGGGGGAGAAATATGATATGTAAAAAAAATATTATATAGAATGATGTACTTTTTTTCCTTCACTAAATTTTTATCTCAAAGAGTTTTTCCTAGTAAGGTTTTAATGAGGCACATCCTCTTATCAATGGACACCCAAGGGGGAGTGTTATGAATTAATGGGCGTCCATTGATTTGATACAGTTACTCATATGATTGATATGATTGATACTCATATGATTAATTACTCTTTATGTAAATATTTTGTATTAACTATTTGATTTGTATCCTTTATGAATTACATGTTGTCTCTATAAATAAGACACTTCCTATCAGCAATAAGACACACAAAAAAGTTGCTCCATGTTCTCTTATCCTTTATTCTTCCTTATCTTCTTTAGTCTAGTATTAGCTTTATTTTAGAACAAAATTTACTTTAGTTTTTGTGAATGGTTAAGTATGCATTTGTTTCATTTTTAAGTAATTATTCTGTATATTTATTCAATACATAAAACAATAATATGTCATTAACTTTGAGAAAAAGTATTTTATCATTTTGTCTTACTTTGTATCAGTTCTTTTAAGGACTATTAGAATCTTTATTATCTCTTTTGTATTTGTAAATGTAAATTTAAAATACTTAACAGTTGTTTTAAAGCTTAATTAATTGATTGTTTCAATTTTGATGGTAGTTTGTCAATTTGGGCTCAGCTTTTGAAAACATTTCTATTACTTCACAAATTTCAGAAAAGTGTCTCAATTAGGTTCTGGGAAAAAAATTATTAACGGTGTTAACGACATGCCACATGTCAATATGTGATTTTTATAATTTTTATATATTTTTTTACAATTTTTTTTGTTGCCATGTGTTAAGCCCTTGGTGTGACACGTGGCAAAGCAATGTCACGTGTCAATGTCAGTGTCATTATTTTCAATTTAGTCCTTATATATGTCTCTTTGATTCAATTTAGTCCCTACTTATGCATCGTTTATTCAATTTTGTCTCAATTTTTTTTTCAAAATAGAGTAATATTGTTTTTCTCTTATTTGAGAGCAAATTTATTATTTGTATAAATGTTATACTGATATTTCTTTTTTATTAAAAAAGATTTTTTAACATATTACACTACTGTATATTATTAACTCATGTTTTGTTAATGATTTCTTCTTCTTTTTTTAAATAGAGCAATAGCGTGTCTATCTGATTTGAGACCAAATTTATTATTTGTATAAATGTTATACTGATTTTTTTTATTAAAAATTATTTTTTAACATATTATATTATCTTATATTATTAACCCGTGTTTAATTAATCATTTCTTTTACCACTGAATTTTAATATAAATATACTTAATTTTATAAAAATATTTATACTTAATTAATTTTAATTTTATAAAGAAAACATGGATTATTATTTGTGTAAATGATATAACGATATTTTTTATTAGAAATGACTTTTTAACATATTACATTATTATATAGGCTTAAATATACATTTGGTTCCTATTTTTATTAAAATTATTCAATTTGGTCCCTATTTTCGTTGTTTGTTCAATTTGGTCCTCATTTTTGTAAAATCGCATTTAATCGAGTCCTTTTGACAAACAGTGTTAAAATTGTTAACGGAATAGTGACACGGTGAAACTGTTTGGGTTACGTGTCAAATTTTTGACAGTGACGTTGGCATAGTGAAATTTTATGGCCGTTGTAGGTTTAAAAGTTAGTGAAATTGATTTGGGGAAGAAATTAGGGTTTGAGAGGTTTCAAGCAAAATTGTGCCCAGCAAGAAACTTGTGCATAATCCAGTTGGTGATTCAGAATTCGTGTTTGAGAGGTATGTCTCCTCTTGCTTGACAATCTCCAAGCGCAATCTCGAAGCTTCAATCGCAAATCACTCTCCAAGCGTAAATTCCCCTCTTCGCGAATCCTAATTGATGAACAAGAAACTCCACCACCCAAGAACCTTAATTTTCCCCTTTCTCACCAACCCTATTTTTTCCCTATCTCTTGGCCTCTCGAATGCCCAATTTCAATTTTTCACTCAACGAACTCTCGAACTCTCAAATGCCCAATTTCCTCTCGAACTCTCGTTACAGTAAACCCTCAATTCAAATTTTTTAACTTTTTTAACTTTACCATGTTTTATCTTTTTACGTAATTCAAATTTTTTTCTCCAATTTCTTTTCAACGAAAACACTGTGCCAACGTGTGCCATCATATATTAAAAAGTTTGACACGTACCCCAAACAGTTCCACCGTGTTAGTGTTTCGTTAACAATTTTAACACTGTTTGCCAAAAGGACTCGATTGAATGCGATTTTATAAAAATGAGGACCAAATTGAACAAACAACGAAAATAGGGATCAAATTGAATAATTTTAACAAAAATAGGGACCAAATGTATATTTAAGCCTATTATATATATTATTAACCCATGATTTCATGATCATTTTTGTTTTCAAAATAGAATAATATTGTATCTCTCCAATTTGAGAACAAATTTATTATTTGTATAAATGTCAATATTTTTTTTATTAAAAATAACTTTTTAACGTATTAAATTATTGTATATTATTAACCCATGTTTTATTAATCATTTCTTTTACTGCTAAATTTTAATATAAACGTCAATACTTAATTTTGTAAAAATATTTATACTTAATTAGTTTTAAATTTATAAAAAAAAAGTAGATTAGAAAAATATATTTTAATTATTAAAAAATTGAAACAAAATTGAATCAAAGAGACATAAGTAAAGACTAAATTGAATTAAAGAGACATATATAAAGACTAAATTGAAATCAAGACAATAATACTTGACAATGACACTAGTACATGACCACTTGGCATTGACGGTTCCATGTGTCACACCAAGGACTTGACACATGACAACAACAAAATTTTGCAAAAAAAAATTATTTTTTTTTTGAAAAAACCACATATTGACATGTGACATGTTTTATAATGCCGTTAGTTTTTTTTTTTCTGAAATGAACCTAATTGAGGGACTTTTTCAAAAGTTGGATGTAATTGAAACTTTATTAAAAGTAGGGACCAAATTGACACACTTCTACCAAAGTGGGGACCATCTGAGTAACAAAGCCTTGTTTTAGAGAAGGCTAAGAAAGATCTATTATATCTTTTTTATTTGTAAATGTTAATTTAAAATACTTAGTAGTTGTTTTAAACTCACCTCAATATTAAGAAAGATAAAATTCATAATCAATTCTATCATTATATCAATTATTCATAGAGTGCAAATAAAACTAATATAAGTTAAGTAGTAATAAAATTATAGTTTTTTGGAATAAATATGTTTTTGTCCCTAAAATATTATGTAAAATTGGATATGGTTCTTGGTAAAAACTTTGATACTGTTTGGTCTTTATACTTTTAAAAGCATTGGTTTTGGTCCTTGTAGTGCATATGACCAAGTACCGCTCGACCATACTAGTATGGTACCCATCCTTGTCCGAATATGTGTCAAACGACTAAGTCGACATGTACTTGGCTCATCCCTACTCGACCAATATAACATCACATAGGCCACCTACTCATAACAATCCATGGTTAACTTCGATAATTCAAAACTAATAGGTATTTGGGCCACTAGACACGGCCTATACAGGTATGGTCTCATGAGTAATAGTATAAATAACACATCTTACGAGGTATCTTAATTACGTTCATTAATTACTGGATTTATTGGTTGTTGACGTACTTAACTAACTTGAGTGTCAAAATGTCTTCTGTAGACACAACCCCTACCCGGCTTGAGGAGTACTAGTACCCTGGAAGAGAACGAGTACCCTTGAATTGTTTGGAGTGAATGATGAGTCCCTAAGTGCTTTTTTTTTTCAAGCTTAAAATAACTACTTTAAAGGCTAGATAATGTTATTCTTGGTATTTTAGGGCATTTTCAATATAAATTAGATAGTTAAGCTGTGAGTTGTATTTTCTAATTACTAGGCTTTGTTTAGTACTAATATAGAATAAAGTAGAGATTGTCTAGGATGTTCTTAGTATTAATTGATATACTCTATATGTCAATTGATAAAATATGTGGATTCTTAGTTTTACTTTCTTTACATTTGTTTGACCACATTAACATTATCAGTTAGTTTTAGTTAGTCATAACAGAGGTCATAGTAGTTTAAGTAATGCTTATAGTTGTGCGTTTAAGTGAAGATTTAGTTTCCATTTTAGTTGTTGTGTTGATCTTTAGAATAGCTTACCGTTTGCTATTTTTTGTTTAGTACTTTATCTAGCTTTAATTTCTTTTATTTGTGTATATATAGACTATATTCTTTCTAATATTAGGTAGCTTTAATTTCTAAGTTCAATTAGTAACATGTATATTAACTTCTTTGCAATTCAGTGTAGTATTATTCTTAATAAATCTCACAAAAATTTTCTCCAAATTTTAATAAGTTTTGGGTGTACTTAAGTTAGGTAGAAGTTAGGGGTGATCATGAATTGGATTTTTAATGATCCAATCCACGTCTATTTTAGGACCAAATAATTGGATTAGATTTTTAATCCCAATCCATTTTTTCAGCCAAACTAGTTTGGATTTTTTTTTAAATCTAGATCCAAATATTTGGGTCAAGTTCAAAATCCATATTCTAATTTTTATAAAAGAAATTTAAATTAAATTTTCTAAAACTTGTGTTCTTAGGACTGACACCATCGAATTTGGCAGATCTTTTGTTGCGACCAAATTAGGCGAATTTCAGCATGGGACAGACTCGGCTGACTTTCGGTTGTGGTTGACTCGGCTGACTTTCGGTTGTGGTTGACTCGGCCGAAATTTGGTCGGGGCCGGCCGAGCCAGACTTGGTCGAATTCGGCCGATTTTTTCTAGGGCCAACTAGACTAAATTTGAATGAATTTTGACTAAGGTCGACTCGGCCGAGTATGTACAAAATTTTGTCGTATGAGGCCAAATTTTGGTTGAGGATGTAGTGGCCGTATACGGCTAAATTTGTTCGGCAAAATTTCAGGTGGAATCGACTTGACTAAATTCGGTTAGGGACGATTTCGCCTAATATGGCCAAATTTCGTCTGCCAACTATGGCCACATTTAGACAGGGCCTACTCGGTAAAATTTTGGTCAGGCTTGATCCAACTGAATTCGTTGGCCAGGGCTGACTCAGCTAAATACAGCCAAATTTCGGTCATGGCCATCTCGACTAAATACAACCAAATTTTAGTCATGCCCGACTCAGCTTAATAAAGCCAAATTTTGTTTGGGGTTGACTTGGCCAAATAAGGCTAAATTTGGGCTAGGGCTAACTTGACCAAATTTTGGTTGGTGCCAACTTGACCGAATTCAGCCGAATTTCAGTCGGGGCCGACGACTGAATACCGCCAAATTTTGATCGTGACAAACTCGTTCGAATACGACCAAATTTCGTGTAGGTCGTCTTAGCCGAATACAACCAAATTCGGGCTAGGGCCGACTCGGCCAAATTTCGACCAAGGCCGACTTAGACTAAATTCAGACGAATTTTGAACGAAGCTGACTAGGCTCAATACGACCAAATTTTGGTCACGGTCGACTTGGCCAGAAATGACCAAATTTCGCCCGAGGCCAATTCTGTCCAATGTCGTCAAATTTGGGTCGGGGGTCAACTTGGTCGAGTACTTCAAAATTTGGTCCAAGGTCAACTAGGCCAAATTTCGACCATGGTCGACTTGATTAATACGATTGAATTCGTATAGGGCCACACTGACTCAGTTGAATACATCTAAATTTGGGCTAGTCCATCTCAACCTTTAGCCTAAGCCAACTAAAATTTTAAATTGAAAATTTGGATTGGATATTTTGGATTATTTAGAGAATGAATATCCAATCCATAAAATATATAAAATGTATATCAGATTGAAATCCAGATCCAATAAAATGGATTTTAAATGGATTGGAGTTTTAATAAAATGGATCTTAAATGGATTGGATCAAAGCAAAAGTGGATCAGATCAAGAAAATTAGATTTTTGCCCACCCCTTGTAGAAGTTGTCTTATGATTGAAGGTGGAAGTTGCACTTTAAAAGAGTGAACCTTGAACTCAAATTACATTGACTTTGAAGCTGCATGTGTTGAATTTGCTGCTATAGTATGACCTGCAAAGAACTAAACCAGCTGTTAAACTTGATGGCATTCATGATTGGAGAAAGGCTAAACCAGTATGGACCTTTTGTAGCCAGTTACGCAAAAGTAGAAGGTGATAAAGCATACAACTAGGAAGGAAATTGGTTACTATCAACACCCAATTTCGTCCGAGTGAATAAATTTATTTAAAAAAAATAAAAAAAAAAGTTTTTTAGTTAAAGGAAAAAAAATGTGAAACAAAATTTTCTTCAAAGATTTTTAAACTTTAATTTTAGAACAAAAAAAAGAAGAAAAAAAAGAGAGATGAAAAACAGAAAAAAAAAGGAAAAAAATGAATAGCCTATTTTGTTATCACACTTCTCTTCATGAGCTCAACAACTCAATATATCTTCTACCTTTGTTCTGATAGAGAAACTAGTGATATGATTCTAATAATTAAAAGCAATATCTCTTTATATAATTAGAATCAATATTACTAATTGAGATTGATTTTGTGCTCTGATTTGCTATGATTTGATCCTCATAATGTGCTGCTATCATGACCAATTCCTTCCATATATTGTTCATTACAATTAAGGTTGAGATTGCATTGATATTGCAAGATGTGAGTATAAATACGCACTCTGCGGACCGAAAAAAAAAATTCTCTATACTTATCTAATTCTTTCCCATCCCCACTCCC
>Ga0209589_1002093_pt1 | contig 34108 bp, 13 predicted proteins | sample CowpeawhiteBW_FD_187525 | JGI IMG/M metagenome (GOLD analysis project Ga0209589, IMG submission 187525) | Root nodule microbial communities of legume samples collected from California USA - Cow pea white BW (SPAdes) (version 2) | ecosystem: Host-associated > Plants > Roots > Nodule | place: USA...
TATATATATATATATATATATATATATATATATATATATATATATATATATATATATATATATATATATATATATATATATATATATATATCATATTTCAAATTATATATTTTATCATCAAAGTTTTCTATTTTAAAAATTTCTATAGACAATCTTCAATTTTGTAATTTTTCATCTGAACTTTTATTTTCAGGTATTTTATCATTTGAATTTTAAAGGGTACACATATTACCTTTCATTAATTACATTTTCAAACAAATTTAGCTTCTATTATTTAGATGGTAAATAGTATGATGACGTGAGAAATGATAAAGTATTATGTTATATCATTTTAACAGGAACCGGAAATGTAGCTAATTTAAAATGTAAAATTTTATAAAAATATTTCCTCTATGTTTACCTTCCCTTACTTAAATATTACTCCATTTTTATGTTTTCAAAATTTTCAGATAATAGCTACTTACGTCTCTTTCCAAATTTGATTTTGCTTGTCATTTAATTTCACGAGGTAAAAATGTTGAAAGTTAACTATATAATAATTATGTACTCTATATTCACTCTCACTCATCTCTCACAAATTTTCCATACATTTTAGGCTACTTTACAAGAAAAAAAAAGATGTTTGAGACTCTCATCAATTTTTGTGCGATTATTATCTAATTATAAACTAAATAATTTTATATTATATATATATATATATATATATATATATATTTTAATCTGAGTTATTTCACAATCGTATAACTCGAATAAAATATTAGAAACATAAATTAAATAGAATTTTCAACGTGAAAGTAATGAATAAAATCAAAGTCTTAATATTCTTGGTTTCCTAGAATATAATAGAGAGAAATTATTTATATAGTTTAATATTTTAGGATATGGATGTTATACATCATCTGTAGTAAATATGGATGAGATATTTTACTTAATTTATCGGTTAAATCTTTACTTTTTCACCTTATTTATTGGTTATGTTAATGTCATCCTACTATTAGTAAAATTACTTCTATTAATAAATTACCATCAATTAAGGGAAATGTATAATGCGTAAAATTTTGAAATTCATATGATAAAATGATAAAGATATTATATATTTTTTTCTTTTATCTATATTGATAGAGATATTATATGTTTAATTCTCTTTTATTATTATTATTATTATTATCAAATATTATGTTTTAATTGTATATGATGAGATATTGTACTTTATATAACAATAATAATAATAAATCAGTAAACAAGTTCTATTTGAGTTGTTTCTCCCCAAACACTTATTGTGCGTTGTTGTACGTATCCTTTCTGCTTACGTATCCTTTCTGCTTACTCTTATGGCTTATACTGGGACGACTCAAGAGTTTGAAAGATTGAAAGCGAACTTAAAAGATTGGACCTTCTATTTAAAACTTATTTTTCGAAGTTTTTTTTTTCTGCAAAATAATTTATTAAACTGTGATAATTAATTTCATTTAACATTTCTTTTTCAATCGATAATAATGTTAATCCATCTAATATTGATTGAAATTAATCTTAAATAAGTTTTTATTATCTTTAACATAAACTTCTTTGACTTGGATCATATATATTTTTGTCAAGAGTACAATCACCATCTAGTCTCTTATGTTATGTTTGGATTGGAGTGTAGATTTAGGGAGTGAATTTGCATTGATTTGTAGGTGAAGATGAGATTGTTTGGATTAAGGAAAATATGATATGATTTGAGTAGATATGAGAGAAATGTTTATGAAGATTTGTGTATGATTGATTGATAAAATTTAATAAATTATAATTTTTAATAGAGTAAATTATATGATTACCATTTTACCCTTCAATGTAAATAGAAAAAATGATATTAAAATAAAATTAAAAATGTTATTTAAAATTAAAAAAAATTAATTTATTGATATTATCATTAATAATTTAAAATAAATTATTATTATTCTCAATGATAATTTGATATAATTTATAATATAAACTATTTAATTTATATTTCCACATTTATTTAAATTTATTTTATTTTATATAATTAATTCATTTACAAAAAATATTTATTTGAATAATAATAATAATAATATTATTATTATTATTATATAATACTAATTATTATTAATATTTAAAAAATAGTAATTAAATATATATGTGTAATTATAATATATATATATATATATATATTATATAAAAGAAAATAATAAATATAAGTAAATTAAATTGTTAAACACAGGGACAATGAAGTAATTTTAACATGATGAATTGTCTTTCTTTGCATTTTTTTTTTGCATTTTAGAGAGTGCTAAAATCTGCAAATTATGTGCAAATTCATTCATTCAAATCAGTGAAAATCAACGGAACCAAACAAGTCTGCAACTCACTTTCCATCCACATGAACACTACTCATGTGAATCCAAACACAACATTAATCTTCTCCTCGTTACTATGGGTTTGATAATCAAAATTATCCTCATCATTAACTACTCTTCTTCTATTGTTGCTTTCTCCTACATCTATGTTGTTATTATCTTGTTCCTTCAAAGAGCACCCGCCTGTATTTTTTAATTCATTTTTCTTTTGTATTTTTATAGATCTACATAGCTCCTTTATGTGATGTAATTAAAGCTTATATTCTTCTTTTCTTCCAGATTTTTGAATAGTTTGATTCAAATTTTCTAATTGACATATCTATATATTTTTATATGAAATAAAAAATTATAATATATAAAATACTATTAAAGATAAGTATATAAGACGAGAATGAGTTAAAACAATAAAACATGGTTCTGGTTGTCAAGAAAGTAAACTATATAGTAGAATTATTGTTTCTGCAGAGAACAAATAAGATGAGTTAGGCACAAGCGTCACCTTACCATGTAGTCCGCTATCTCCTCAGTTGGCCTCTCCCCGGTTGATACATGTCAGCTTGAACCCAGGAGGGGTTACCTGCAGAAGAGTCTCCGAAGCTCAAGTAAGTGAAAGCTCTCAGAAGGTCAAATCAGTGATTAATGAATGCGTACCTTTAATTACTAGGGTCCACGTGTATTTATAGAGCATTAATGATGCCTGATTACCTCATGGGGTGGGCCTTGACTTGGGCTCTAGCTTGGGCCAGGAGTGGGCCTGGGCCCTATCCCGGGCCCTTAAGACCTATTGAATGCGCGGGGCTTCTATTTTCGCTAAGTTTATTGGAGTTGTCGACCTGGGCTTTAATCTTATCAGGTCCGCTAGAGTAGCCGGCCTGGACCGGCTACCTATCTAAGGTTACATGAGGTGTAGGTTATTCTTCTAGATGCATAGGTTAAAACCGGTACAAGTTAGACTGACTCGGCCTAGGCTGAATACTTGGCTGCCTTGATGCATTGTTTACTTATTTGGTCGAGTTTGGTTAGGTGTGGTACACCAGTCCCCCAGCCTTGTTCGATATGAGTTGTCGGTCAAGGGTGATATGTGTTGGTATGCAAGCGGAACCGGCTAGGTGTGATACACTTGGAATATCTTGAAGTTTCAAGTCTCTTCCTCCGTCTCAATTCTCAACTTTTTTCCAAACCTACAGAGTTTATTTAAGATTAATCATTAATGCAAATAATTAAAATAATTATTTTTCTTCTCAACTCGATAATAAGTCTTTTTTCTCCTAAACTTGAATTATCTTTTTACTGAAAACATAACTTTGAATTATGCTTCAATTAATCTATTATTCACCAAAAGACTAAACATTAATCTAATTAATAGTTTTGTAAAAAATTTCAGTTCGTCATCAAGACATATGCAAAGAAAACTCCCAAAATTTGTAAATCGTAAAGTACCGAAAAAAAATGGGCAAAAAAAAAATGCATTTCTAATACTCATATACAAATCTAAAACAAAATAAAAACCACACCCCACAAATAGAAAAGAAAAACATAATAATTAGAAATGAAATGAGGATGAAAATTTGGAACACACAAACAATATGAGATTCAAGAATTTAATATGGCCAAAACCTTAAAAGGTATAGAGAGATAGAAGTCACAAAGAGATAAAAAGATAAAAGAAGAAAATAAAAGGTTTATTAATTATCATTTTTATAAACCAATAAAAATTACCAACACTAATAATAATTTAATTAAATTTTATTCTCGAATATCAACTTCTAATTAATTTAATAGTGTTATATTAGTAATAAAATATTTTTTTGAGGTTTTTTTTATTAAATATAATTTTATAATTAATTTAATAGAGGTATATTAGTACAAAATATTGAGGCATTTTTCTTAAGCATAATTTTATAATTAATTTGATAGTTAGTAGTAAAAAAAATTATTTGAGGCCTTTTTTCCTGGAGGCCTAATGCGAGTAGGGATGTCAACGTTGCTGGTAGGGTACGGGTAGTAGCTTTTTCATACCCTACCTATTGGATAAATATTCGCCCCGTACCCATATCCATATTCGTCGGGTATCAGTTATGCGAGTACTCACCTATTTTTTTATATCCGCAGGTATCCACGGGTACCCACGAGTATTTACAAAATTATTTTAAAAAAATATTTAATCATAAAATAAAATAAAATACATCAGTGTCATAAATTTAAAATAAAGTTCAAATAAACTCAAATTCATACCAGTCCAAATTCTACACATGAAAATTCTTTAATTAGTGCTTTGATGAACAAGTCCACTTTCTCTGATTGATTCCTAAAAATTAAACAAAATAAAAAAATAATAAACCTCATCTGCCACGTGCCAAGTATTCTTATTTCAATTCCATTCCATTATTTGATAACAAGTATACCATAAACGTCACAGTCTATATAGGGTTTTATGTATATGCCCAATTTCAAATAAAGGAAAGAGAAGAATGTTAAGGGGTGTACCTGTAAAAAGACAATGTACCAATACTTGAAGCTGGAAGAATGAAGATGGAAGACAAGACAAGATGTGCAGCTTAGAAAAAATTAGGTCAGAATTTTTACTAATATATATATATATATATATATATATATATATATATATATATATATATATATATATGTGTGTGTGTGTGTGTGTGTGAGTATTTTTGTGAATTAAAGTTTAGTAGGTATGGGTATCCACGAGTACAAATACTATGATACCCGTACCCGTCCCGTTAACATGCAGATATCAATAATACCCGTACCCGCGGGTAACGGGTATCCTTTTTTAATATTTGATTTCTACCCGTTGCGGGTTTTATCCGCGAATACTCGCGGCTACAGATTTTTTTTTTTGACATCCCTAAGCGCGAGTGCTTTACTTGCTTTACCCCTGAGCCGACCCTGGGCTTATACATACTAACATGGTATCAGATTTAAATCGTCTTCAACATTTCTCCTTTCTTGTTGATTTTCTACCATGGCAAATACTACGTTATCCTCTGGTTCTTCCACAAATCCCGTGCACTCTAACCTATGTTCTGATCATCTCACAAACCCCACACATCCCCTGTTTCTTCACCCGGTGAGAATCCTACTATTGTCTTGGTGTCACCTCTTCTTTCCGATAACAACTATCCGCAATGGCAACATGATATACTCGTTGTGTTGGAAACCAAAAACAAGGATTGTTTTGTTATCGACACCATTCCATGTCCACCCTTGAATGATCCTTGTATGAAGCTTGGAAACGTTGTAACAAGATGGTAATTTTGTGGCTTACTCGCTTAATGACGTAAACAATCTGTTATGTGGATGGAGTTTGCATCTGATATATGGACCAATCTTCTTCAACGGTTCTCTCATGGGGATAAGTCACGCATTGTCGATTTATAGGAGAAAATTCAGAGAGTTCGACAAGGTGATTCCACCATCTCTCAATATTACACACAACTTCAGATCTTCGGGAAAGAACGTTTTTTGTTTCGCACGATTCTTGTTTGTACCTGTGCTTCTCCTTGCACATGTGGCTTGATTTCCAAGATTCAGAAAGAGTGTGATGATGATTGTGTCATCAAATTTCTTCGTATCAGAAAAAACTCTTTGAGTTATTTTTCACCAAATACTTCTTGTGCGTTTTTGTACGCGTTTTTGTACACATTATTTCTTCTTTTTCTCATGGCTTATACATACTAACATCATATTTAAAATTTTATAAAATTAGAAAAAAATTTATGTTAAAATTATTGAAATACAAATTATGTTGGTAAAATTGGATAAATCGAAAGTTTAAATGGTGAATTTGAAATTTTTTAATAATAAAGTATGTAATTTAAAATATAATGAATATTCTATTTTTAACTTCAAATCATTTCACATAGAACATGTCATCACACCGATAATAATATAAAAATAAATTGAACAAAAAAGATAAAATATAAATTGAAAAAAAAAGATAAAATATGTTCAATTTCAGTTTGAAATTACAAGCCATCGTTAATGGTTATAGGACTAAAACATCATCATCTTTTATGATCCGAGATGCTAATGGTGTTATGCTTAGAAGACAAAGATATAATGTTGAAGGATGCAATATATATATATATATATATATATATATATATATATATATATATATATATATATGTGTGTGTGTGTGTGTGTGTGTGTGTGTGTGTGTGTGTGTGTGTGTGTTTAATTTCTCTCATTTCACTATATACAATAAATGAGATAATGAAGATAACTAGCTTCTTGTATCTTCCAACAAAAAGGAGTCAAAGTAGGGATGAAATCTAGATCTATCCATAGTAATGGTTGATAAGCATCTTATATAGTTATAACATATTCAAAACAAATTAAGAGTATTACTTAGTGAATTTCACATGTTAGATGTTTGATGTTGTGTTTATACAGTATTTTAGTTGATGGATGGTTAAAAGATGACAACAATTTCATAAAACAAAAAATTCTAAATGTATTTAGATTTACAAAGTTTTTTTCTAAAAAATTTGTTAAGTATACTGAAGGAATGAAGTTTTGAAGTATTACATGTAAAAATAAATGTGTTTAAATGTTTCAACATGCTGAAACTTAACCTATGTGATATTAGAGGTTTGTTGAGAAATATGCTATTTTTGAACATGATAAAAGATTCAAACTATATTTTTTTTTCGGATGTCAATCTTCGTTTGTTTCTAATTGGTTGATTATTTAAATTTTTGTGAAAATTTTGAGCATTGTTTATAAGGTCAATAAAGTTTTTCAACTTCGTAAATTAGTTATTAAACATTATTTAAATAGAGTTTTATTATGACAAGTATTCATATACCTATCATGGTAATTGTATTTTTTTTTTCATTTCTTTGATTTTGTCAATTTTTCTCTATCTATAATGGTATTACTTGCACATAACAATATATAATTCCCAACATTTTATTGACTTACTTTATCCAACAAATTTCAAATAAATTAAAACTTAAAATCATAATTTTAATTTGAAATATGATTTGCATAAAAAAAAGCTACAACCATCATCTAAGCCATAACTTAAGACAACTACAAAATTAGTCGTTCATTTCATAATTTAAATAATTAGCAATTTACATAATCAAAAATATATCAAAATTACTTGATGCCTAAATGCAAACTAAATCACAAAAATAATCATCATTTGGAGACAATTTTTGGCTTGTTAGAATAGGTTGTATTGATACTATGATACTTAGATTCATTTGAATCACTTAATCTCCAATAACATTTTTCATAAATCTATATAACCTCAAACCTATAAAAAAAGTGATCCAGAATCAATGTAAACACATTCCTAGCTTGTAGTTCTTTTCCAAATTTGTTTTCCTAATTTCCACAAGTTCCTTTAAATAAAAAAATTTTCTTGTTCCATCCTTTTGTGGATTAAATTTTCGTACTTTTTTTTTTCAATTTTAACTCTTTAAGAATAATTGAAGCTCACATAGAGATATACCCATCTTTAGAGTTCGTTTGTTAATACAAAATCAATTATAACTAAGTCAATGTTAAATAGCAAAACACATGCTTATCAAATTTTCAAATCAATGGACAATTATTCTTCATTTAAACACAAAATATATCATTATTTAGCATCAAATTTCATACTGTATTTGGACAAAATTCACATAAAAGCAAGTTCACCCAATCTACAATTCTAAAAATAATAAATAGTTTAACAAAGTTACATTAAATATAACTTTAAAGATGATTTTATTTCTTTAAACAAAATACTATATTAAGATTTTCAAAACTCTGTTAATTGATATATAATGAAATTCGATTAATTTTCCTGATATTTTAGCTAAAGATGATCAAAATTAACATATTTTTGAAATAGAAAGTAATACATGATATCTTTAAAACTCTCATGTCCAAATACATCAATAAGTTGAAAATATTATATTAATACTTTTCAAAATTTAATGGAGCAAAAGACACTAAAATAATTGACAATAACATTAATTGGCCATGCATTTGTATTGATTAGCCATGACTTATGAGTTGTAGCATAGAAGCAAAGACTCAATGACATCTTCAAAAATAGAAGAAGATTTAAATACTCTTTCAAAGCTCTCTTCTTGAACTTATGGATAAAGTTCTTGAAACTTAGTCACTATTTCTCATCTCGATCAGTTATCATTAGCATTTGTGAGACCTTTGCCTAATAAACCAAAATCATACAACAAAATTCCATCCAAATTAACAAATATGCAAAAATGAACTTGTAACCGATCAAAGATGCTTAAAAAAACTCCAAAAGAGATATATGAAGAATGTGAGATATACCAATATTACTTTGTATGAAAAATGCAAATTAATTAAAACAATTTAATTAAGCACTCAGTAGAAGACACGACACATTTTTTTATTCCAATAGACAAATCTAGCAACCTATAAGTGCAGAGAGAACATGTGATCTCCCTCACTTCAATCATTAACCCCATAATGATTTTGGATAAGAAAATGAGATTCAAAATTCAGAAACAAAACCAGAAACAATCTAGAATGGAGCTTTGCTCAAGGTTCACTTCATCTAGCCAATCCTAGAGGTCAAACTCAACTATGCCCATCTCTTTTACAAGGTGCCTCTACCACTAACCAAACCAGTTCCTAATCGTATCCATACCCAAAAGAACAAAACGCTTAAACTAAAGCTCTGTCCTTTTTTGTGTGTGAAAACTTAACATAACAATGCATTATTGGAATATAATGGGAAAGCAATGTGGGAACTTTCAATTGGTTTTGCCACAAATTTATCCCTTTCGACTTTTCTTGATCCAACCACACATCTCCCTTTAGTTCTTTTCCCAAACAATTATAAGTAGCCATGTCGCATCTTACCAAACACATAATAACATTGTAACTTGGAAACAAAAAGAGGAAAAATTTAAAGCAAGCTCAAATGAATAAATGAACGAATGAACAAACCTGTGAATGGTGAGAAGAAGGCACGGACTAGGACACAAACCAATGGAGAAGAAAAAACAAACCAGAGCACAAACTAGAGTGTGAATCAGAGCACAAATCTAAGCGTGAGTCATAGCATGAATTGGATGGTGAAATAGAGCACAATTAGTTTCATTGTAGGACTTTAAGGTTTGAATGGTTTCATTGTTGGAGAAGAGACTAAAAGAGAATAAGTTAGGGTGGACTTACATGTCAGTTAAAATTAAAATTGACATAATAAATAACTTATTATAATGGTTATATATTGAACAAACGTAGTAAGTACTTACTATGTTAGTTCCCGTTTTAACTGACATAATAAATTTGGCTATTATTACAAAAATGTCACAATTCCAATTTGTTATGTGTGTTACTTTTTTACACCAATAACCATTTACAATGTAAGTTAAAATTAAAAATGACATAGTAAATGAATTATTATGTAGGTGCATTACACTTGTTAACAAGTTTGACATTTATTACAAAAGTATCACCACATCACTTTTTATAATAGGTGGATTATATTGTCATAATAAGTCGTCATTGTTTTATATTTTCTACCAGTGAAATAACACTTGCTTTAACCTTATAAATATCATTATACATAGGGATGTCAACAGGGCAAGTAGGGTATGGATAGTAGCTCCCTCGTACCCTACTTGTTGGATAAATATTTGCTCCATACCCGTATCCATATTCGTACGAGTATCCGTTATGCGGGTATCCACATATTTTTTTAATAGGTTTAATGACATGGAAGGTCCTCGTTTTCATTACAAAATCTAAATTAGGTCCTTAACTTCTAAGTTGTCCCAATTGGGTCTTATTTTTTGAAAATTTCTTCCAATTTGGTCCTTTTCGTTAGTGCATTATTGACGATGTTAAATGTGTGTCACGTGTCAGCTTGTGATTTTTTTTTTACTTTTTCTTCTTAAAAAAATAGCTGACACGTGTCAAATTAGGATTTTGCCATGTGTCAACTTCTCTTTTTTTGTTTTTTGTTTTTTTTTAATATTTTTAAATTAAAAAAAATTGCCATGTGTCAATTGTTTATATGAAAAATCTTGATTTGGTCCCTGTATTTGTTATTTTGTCTCAATTTAGTCTTATTTTTTTTAAAACTGGAATAATTTCATCTCTTCCAAATTGAGACCAAGTTTATCTTTTATATTGATATTATTATTATATTTTTATTATAATAGATATTTTTTTAACTAAATTAAGTTTATTTAAATTTAAATTTTGCATTGAATTTTGTAACTTACATAAAACTATTTTAAACTTTTACATTTGAATTTATAAAGTTGTTTAGAAATTATTAAAACAAATTTTTTAAATAAATTTCAATGCAAAATTTAAATTTAAATAAAATTAATTTGGTTAAAAATATCTATTATAATAAAAATATCATTATAATATTGATATAAAATTTAAATTTGGTCTCAATTGGGAAATGATGAAATTTACTCCAGTTTATAAAGAGGTTAGGACTAAATTGAGACAAAATAACAAATATAGGGACCAAATCAAGATTTTTCACATAAATAATTGACACGTGACAAGAACCATAATTTGACACGTTGCAGTTTTTTTTAAATGTAAAAAAAATTAAAAAAAAAACACAAGCTAACACATGGCAATACCCTAATTTCACACGTGTTAGTTGTTTTTTCAAGAAAAAAAGTAAAAACAAAAATTAAAATTAAAAAAAAAACCACGAGCTGACACGTGACACATAATTAACATCGTCAATAATACCCTAACGGAAAGAACCGAATTGGAACAAATTTTCAAAAAATGGGACCCAATTGGGACAACTTACAAGTTGAGGACCCAATTGAGATTTTGTAACGAAAATGGGGACCTTCCGTGTGATTAAACCTTTTTAATATCCACGGTACTCGTGGGTATTTACAAAAGAAAGAATTAATATTTAACAACATACTTTAACCATAGATTCAAATAAAAATACAATGCATAACATTCATAAATTTCAAACAAAGTGCAAATAACCCATATAAATAGTGTTGAACAACAATTTACAAAGAAATAAAGATTTTTTAAAACCAATTGATAAAAAATAACCTATTCAAAATCAATGTGTTATTGTTTAATCATGTTTTTTTAAATTTTTAATTTACATTAAAGTATAACGCTTACGGATATTATGATACCCGTACCCGCCTTTTTAGTATGCGAGTATAAAAAATACACGTACCCGTTACCTGTTGGTGTCCATTTACAATATCCATTTTCTATCACGGGTACGATTTTGTTTTACATCCCTAATCATACACCACACTTCAACCATAAACTACCATAATTCATCTTGTAACAAACCTAACCAAACCCCTTTCTAAACATCAAACTTTGACACTCATCATCTTTAGATGGAACACTTTGGCATCACTGAAATGGAGAATTATTCCAACTCGTACCTCGTTGCTTTATTTGCAAATGGCAAAATCAAGCAATGTGAAGACAGTGTGCACTCTCAATGTCAAACTCGAAAACTCTTTCAAATACCATACAATTACACATTTACCCTTCTAATGGACAAATTTTGCATAAGTTTGCATATTCCAAACAGTACATTCTTCAAGAATTTGTACTTTCAAAAATCAATCACTAAGGATGGTGTGATTAAGTATGATGCTCCTCAAATATCAACATATTTTGATGTTCTGCAAATGACAAATTGTAAGTATGAATTTCATGTTAATAAAATTATTTAATTGTATGCTAAGTTTACAAGGTTTGTGGAACCTATTTAATAATTTTTTTTACTTTTCATATTTTAGTGGAATTAAATTTAACTAATATACGTAAGTTCAATTATGTTATACTTTGTAGTAACTTTTTATAGCCATGAGTAATTTATTATAATTGAATTTAAATAGGTTTATATAAATAATCTGAATTGATAAATTTAGGATTTTAATTTAAGTTTATATTAGTGTGAACCCTCTGTTAGGTATAATGTATTGAATATTGTTAGATTTATGTGAGGTATAATTACTGATTTGGTCTCCTTATTTTTTTGGCTTAGTTCAATTTGGTATCCATATTTTTTGTTGGTTCAATTTAGTACCCTAATTATTTAAAAGATTCAATTTGATCATCTCCGTTAAGTTGGAGTTAACACCATGTCTGTATAGGACACGTGTCAAGCCGTGAATTTTTTTAATTTTTTTTAATATTTTAATATTTTTTTTCCTAAAAATTTATAATATGCCACGTGTTAGATTACTGTATGCCACGTGACAGTTTACAGTCATGACATGTGGCAATGGTAAAACTTGTTTTCAATTTAGTCTTTATTAAAAAATTTTGTTCAATTTAGTACCCAAATTCTTTAAATCGATTCAATTTTGTCCTTTCAAATTTGAGACCAAATTAGTAAATAAGTTTAATTATAACTTATATATACATATTAAAATTATTATTTTGAATTTATACATCAAATCACTACACCTAAATATCAAATTATTTTAATTTTTACAAACATAAAAAATTTCAAGTGTAAAAAATTATAAAGGTAAAAATGTAAAAAATAAAATAATTTGAGTATTTAGGTGGAGTGATTTGATGTATATATTAAAGAAAATATTGTAACATGTATATATAAGTTGTAATTAAGTTTATTTACTAATTTGGTCTCAAATTGAAAAGGACAAAATTGGATCATTTTAAAAAATAGGGTACTAAATTGAAAAAAAAAATTAAAATAGAAAATTAAATTGAAAACAAGTTTTACCACTGTCACATGTCATGACTGTAAACTGCCACGTAGCACGACAGTAACATGACACGTGGTATATTATAAATTTTTAGAAAAAATAAAATAAAAAATTTCACGACTTAACATGTGTCCTGTACAGACACGGTATTAACTCTAACTTAACGGAGATGACCAAATTGAACCATTTTAATATGATTTTCACATATTCAATTTCATTTTAATATGATTTTCACTACTTAAATTTTAAATTATATCAAATTTCTACCCAAGGGTGAATTGGTAATCTTATATTTTTATCAATTAAAACATTTTTTTTTAATTTATCACACTCATCACATCAATCATAAACTTTCACAAACTTTTTCTTCATTCAAATACCTTAATCCAAAGAACAGCACAATCTTCTCTTTATCTCCTCAAATCCATCCACACTTTCCCTCACATCCACTCCTCAATCTAAACACTACCTTAGTGTTTGATTTATTTATCTTTTTTGTTAGAAGAAATCTTTAGTGTTAGATAATAAATAATGTACATTATATTTGAAACAAGGTGATACGAGGTTATTTTCCTTCAAGGTGAAATATACATCATATTTCAAATTACACTACAAGAAAATTTATAAATAGTGACAAATTTTAGTGACCAATAATTATTAGTAAATATAGTGACTCACCAATTTAGATACCAAATTACAAAACTAAAAATTATTGGGTACTAAAATAGTCACTATTATGAATAAAAAGTTATAATTGGTCACTAAATTAGTCTTTAAAATTAGCTATCATGGATTTGGCTACTAAAATGAAATTAATCACTAAAAATTAGTTACCTAGGTTTTCACACAATAAGAATTAGTTCTTAAATTAGTCTTTAATTAACCAGTAACCAATTTAGTGACCAATTATAATTTTTTATTTATAATAGTGACTATTTTAGTAACCAATAATTATTAATTTTGTAGATTGGTATCTAAATTGGTCACTACAGTGGCAAATTTTTATTTTCTTTTATAAAATTGGTTTCTAATTAAGAATTTTCTTGTAGTGTTATGTATTTTATCATCAAAGTTTTCTATTTTACAAACTTCAATACACAATCTTCAATTTCACAATTGTTTCATCTGAACTTTTATTTTCACGTATTTTATCATTTGAATTTTTAAAGTGTACACATATTACCTTTCATCAATTAGATTTTCAACCAAATTTAGCTTCTATTAATTAAATGTTAAATAGCATGATGACGTGAGAAATAATAAAGAAGTATGATGTTATATCTTTTTAACGGGATGGAAATGGAGCTAATTTAAAATGTAAATTTTTATACAAAATTTATTAAAATGATAATTTGTGAATCTTGCATTGTTTAAGGCAATAAATATAAGATGGTAAAATAATTTTTAAATAATTAATTAATAGGAAAACAGATTAAATATTTAGAATAGTTTTAGACTAATGTGGACAAAAAATATATTAATACTAGAGCATTTGAGGTGCTCTAACTCTTTTACAATACTATTTACAAAAATCCATAAAGTAAAATATTTCATGAAGTAACAAAAAAAAATCACAGCACTTCAAATATCTTTCTAATTAAACTTCTACTTTTTTTGACTTGTGGTCCTCTCGATGTAATATCATATGTCTCATTCCTTTTCTTCCATACATCCCTTAGCATTTGTTGGTGTAACTTCATATTGATTGCCCCACAACACCATGTGTTATTGATATCTTCTTTCCAATCTCAATCAGCATTAATTAACTTCTTTGTTGTGGTGTCCATCTTATGAATTAAAGTTGAAGAATGTTAAATTTGTCACAGTCACAGTCCCTGCAACCTAGAATAACACATGTCTACTATCTATAGAGTATATAGATACAATGGGTTAACTCCAAGAAAAACAGCAGACTTAACTCATAGTAACTTTAAGCATTGCATTGAACATTGGTATCAATCACTATATGAGAATGTTATGTTGGATAGTTTATGTTTCCATGCATGCATTTGTGCCATACAAAAAATTTCCTCTAGGTTTACCTTCCCTTACTTAAATATTACCCCACTTTTATGTTTCAAGATTTTCTAGATAAGAGACCTACATCTCTTTCCAGATTTGATTTTGTTTATCGTTTAATTACAGAAAGTTAGAGTGTTGGAAGTTAACTATATAATGATTATAATACTCTACATTCACTCTCACCCATCTATCACACATTTTTCACACAATTTGGACTACTTTACCAGAAAAGAAAAGATGTTTGACACTCTCTTCACTTTTTGTGCACAACTCACAAAAAGTTATTGACTAAAGTAATATATATATATATATATATATATATATATATATATATATATATATATATATATATATATATATATATATATATCTTGAATACGTTTAATAAGAATATGAAGGAAAATGACTGTTAATAAAAAAAGAAACTTGAAAAGTATTTCGTTCTGGTACATCCAATAGTTTCATATAATTTAGAAGTCATGGTCAACGACATTTAAATATATCTTCCTCTGTGAACTTTTTGAAGTGTTTTTTAAGGACAAAACAATGCCACGAACTTCAAACTCCAGAGTGGATAATATCTCATATGCAGTGATTAATCCCAACAATATTATAGACTTAAGGTTGGAAAATTGGCTCTATCTGTGGGGACGAAAACTCCCTTAACTGTCGATTGAGGACTTGTTCCGGTACACTCAATAGTCCACATCGTTAAGGAATTGAGGCAAAGAACAATTTAATTTCCTTTTGTCAAAATCATGATAGAAACTCCAGGCCCCAAACAAAACAATACCTCAAATGTGGTGATTGATCATAACAATATTACCCCAATAGACTTATTGGAATATCTTTATACAATTTATATACATGTTAATTATACATTTGATATTCTTGTTTGTGGAAATAAAATGCTTTTAACTATTGCTTCTTGATGCTATCAATATTATTTAATTACTTTTTTTTAAGTTAACAACTCTTTTTTTTTACAATTTATTGGAAATTTTGGATTATCAAGTTATTTTCCATTGTGATCCTTCTTTGTGGGACGAAATGGATTTTCCTAGTATGTACAAATGCATATAGCTTGTTGCCCCTTTAGTTGGGCCACCTTGTATGCATTATTTGGTTTCATTAACGACATTAGAGTAAAACTGCAGAAGTTGCTTTTTTATGAAGTGATGGAGCTTGAAACTATTTACTACAATTTCATTTGTCTTAGTTTAGTTGCATTGCTTACTTCATTGACATATTAGTATAGTAAATAAAATCATTCTCTTCGTCGTTAAGAAACCTTTTTCGCCTAAGAACCTTATTGAATTATATATATATATATATATATATATATATATATATATATATATATATATATATATATATTTTATAGTTGTCATTCATCTTCAATTGTGTGTTATTTCCTTTTATGAATTATGAACCCATGTAATTCACGACATTTTCATGTTAGAAAATTAATAAAATTGTATTTGTATGATAGTTTAATTTAATAACTTTAAATACAGTACTATATGATATATTTTATAATTAATATGTAGACGAGATTAATAGAGTATAAAAAAAGATAGCAGAATAATCTAAATGTATAATTTTATTTAAAACTATTTATAATTAAGTATGTACAAATAAAAGTATATAACAACTATCAGAATAAAGGTGCTTTTTCATGCCACAGTATAATGGGCCAAAGAGGATTTCAAGCTTTGATTGAAGGAAAATGATCCATCTAAAAGGTTTAACTAAAATCACCATCACTCACTCTATATGCTCAGTAAGTCATTAGTTCAAGATTTGATTAAAAAAATAAAAAAATTTCAAATTGAACCAAATTCAACTAAACAACCTTGACTAATTTAGTTTCCATTGCTTAAAATCTATAAAATCGAATGAAATATATATCTTCAGCCAGAAATAAAAAAATAGGAAAAAGTGTAAACATTATTTTCAAACTAAAAGCTCCACACGTTTTACAAATTCTTATAACATTATTTTCACACACATTATTTAAATTGATAAACCAAACATGAAAACATCATTTTCAAATTCAATCCAAAAACTAAGGCTAAAAAGCCTAAACATTCCATTCTGCCAATTCTACCAAAGCTCAACCCCTAACATGTTGGAAGCAAGTGATTGGAGCAAAAGCACTTTCTCACCTCATGAAAAGCCTTGAACAATTCTTTACATTGTAATCATTATTATTACTTCTCTGGGGGTTACAATTTGGTACCCCAATGAACCAAAATTTAAGCACATAAAAACCGTAATTATGATTAAAGTTTTGTACTATGATAGGATTTAGGAAGACAAGACAGCTTTATTGTTTTGTACATTTGTTTTTGGGTTCTTGCGGAAAGGAACTCATCAAAAAACCACCATGCAAGGGTTTAAACGGTCACTCGGTCAAAGTGTCCAATTGAAATGCTGACAGGGCACACTGTAGCAAAAGCAGCATCCGTATGACAATAATAGTATTTATTTTTTGTACCTTCAAAAATATATGTATTGTTGTTATCTTTTGTGAACTTTTCAGAAACTGCAAAACTCGTTATTAAATAATGCAACCAATAAAATAGGGTGGTGACAAAAAAAAATATATATAAATATAAATGCCCGAAATATTTCTCAATGCTTGAATTAAATTACTTTGTTTCATATTTTGCCTTTTGGTTTTGGGTTCTATTTTGCTCCCTCGTTAAAAAGTAACGCGACAAAATGTACTTACACATACAAATACACTGGTCCTTGTTCCCCTATTATCACTACTACCTCTTTTGTAGCTGTTAAAAAAAGACCTATAAAAATATTTAACAGCTGGTGTTGAGTAATCACTTCCTGCTTCGACCATGGATGAAGAAGTGTGTTGATTCCATTCCTTAAAAACTCCCACCAGTCACCATCCACCTTTATTTGTTTTCCACCCCTTTATGCTTCTTTTTTTTATTTATTTTTTTTTATTTTTTCCATTTTCACTATCTATTTTTTCCTTCAGAGGGCACCTTCAAAACACAGAACATCTTAAGAAAAAGAATCCTAGGAATGACGCTAAAAATCACAAGCCAGAAATGGCTATTCTCCAAAGGTTTTGTCTAGCTTCCTCCTTTTAGCATCTGGAGTATCACTATGTGAAGAGTTTGCACAAGGAGCAACGTTTGGTTCATCACTTTTGTAGCTGAAGCATGCATTGTTCAACACCCCTATTGGGCTTTCAGGCACAGAAACAGAAGGAATCAAATCCTTAGCAGAAGGACCATTCTTTGATGAAAGTTCTTGGATCATTTTCACACACTTCAACACCCTCTCCTGCCAAACACACAAATCAAGAATAGGGCAATGCAAACATTAATTAAACCCTGACAACAATAAATTGCATTTCATACAAGTAATCCACTTAAAATGATCAAGCTCAAAAGGGAAAAAAAACCATCATTTATCTCTGTGTTCTCTCTTTTGTTTTCATTGGCATTGGACCACCACCATATATATGTATACCTTTTCTACATGCTGAATCAGATCAGAACTTGCTTTCTCTGTTTCAACTGTTTGGCCATCCCCCACCACAGATATTGCCACTGCAGCTGCAATCTCTGAGGGTCTGAACTCTATGAAGTCAATTCCTGCATTGGATTCCCATTCCTCATATTATCATCTTTATTAGTATATATTTATTATTGCTGCACAGAGTTAGGAAGGATTACAGACATGTACCTCTTACAGTACTCAGTATAAGCTCTGAGGATTGCAAAATTGAAGCTCCAATTGGAGCTTCATCATCATCATTGATCTTCTGAAGGAAATAGTCGATGAAGGAAAATGGGGTAATTGCCTGCATTCTCCACTTCAATGTGTTCAGAACAAGAAGCTCCATTCTCTGAATTGTTTTGGCTTCAAATATATACTTAGATTCACCCACCTAATTAGAAAAAGAAGGATCAATGCATGTAGAATTAAAAAGTGCATGATTGGAAAAACAATTATTTCTTGGACTCGACTCTCACAGAAAATCCGCAAGTGGATCTACAAAAGAAACTCAATCAAACATGCCATTAATAAGTTCATAAACCAAAGCATCAAATTGAAATAGTTTACCTGCAAATCAAGAGATGTAGGCACATCACTCTCTTCCATTTTGGCTGCCAGAGATATGCAACCTACAGCCAACAATTTCATTGTCCAAACTCGTTGCTTCTGCCAATGAAAAGATCCGATCAAACACCATTCAAGACTAAATCAGATAAAAAAGTTTGTATAAAATAATTGACTTACTGGTAATTCATAAACAGAGAGGAAACGGTCCAAGTAATTTATGGATAGATAAGCACAGAGAGGTCCAAAACCAAAGTGCTCTCGGACCTTTGAAACGGATAGATTCAATCATTAGTTAGAACATAGCAAATAGCAGTAGTCAATGATCAATCCTTGTTGCAAAGATCAAATACCGATGCAAAAATGAAATGCTAATCTAGCTTTAAAAGTATGGATTAATAAAATAATCCCAATAAAAAAAGTCAAAATATCCAAGAGACTCAGATTCATCGATTGGATGATCTAAAACAGAAAATGAGGGATACTCAAATCCAAATAAAACACTCCAAAACAAGGTCATCAAAAAGCAGAAGTAAGGATTTTCATAAACCCCGATCAAGATTAGAAGAAAAAGAAAAGAGAATCCTCAAAGAGCATGTGAAATCAAACAAGCTCTTAAAACCAACCTTTTCAATCCAATCAATGGCCTCTGTTCTAGACCCAATGTCCAAATCCCCACTCCTCAGCCTACTAACGTAATCACCATTAGGCAAGTGATGCAATTCTGATTCCATCATTAGTCTCAAACACTCCTCACTCGGCAAAGGAAACGACACATATTGAACATCCAAGTTCTGAATTTGACTATGATTTCGATCATATATAGGATGCTCCCACGTGTCCTCCAACTCCTCCACCAAACCTCCCCGATCATTTTCGTCAAAAATAATATTATCTTCCGCACAGAGAAGGCTTGAAAAGCAATCAAAACTGGGTGCCATTGCAAAAAAACTCTCTCAAACAAGAAAAAATAAATAAATAGATAAAAGATAAAATTTTGGGACAAAAAAAGGGACCCCAGAACGAAAGACGCAGAGTTCAGATTAAAGATTGAGTCTTTCAGACAGAGGGAGTTGCGGGGAGGGGAGATCTCTTATGAGATGATGAGTGAAAAGAACAAATGAAGAATCTGTGAAGTAAGAACAAAATCACTATTGACCCAAGTAGTCTCTTGCTTATCTCTCTACATGTATGAGTGTGTGAGTGTGTTTCTCTCTCTATCCCCTCTTTGCAGTTTGGCCGAAAAGACTGCTGCAAGAGAGACCCTTTTGAAGAAACTAACACCTCTTTTTAGGGTAAAAAGTAGAGAGAGAAAGAGAGAGAGTGCGCGTGTGAGTGTGGGGTTAGGAGACAGAAGGAGGGTTTGAGCGCCAAAGCCACAGAAACTAAGGAACAGTGCATACCATGGTTTTAGGTTTCCACTCATTTTTATAACATGTAATGTAATGTAACTCTTCTCAAATCAATTACAAGAAAAAAAAATATATGCTTTAGGACAGTTGAAAATAGTAAATATTCATTATTAATTTCATCATATTCATTTATTTCATCCAAACATTAATCTTAAATTAGTTGACATTTTATTTCAATGGCATGTTTATTATTAAAAGCAAAATTCAATGAATCATGTTTATCATAAATTTAATTTTTAAAATGTTATTAATATAATTAAATTGTATTAACTAACTTCCTTAATTATACTGTAAAAATTAATTAATTTTTTTAATGTTTACATTCATAGAAAACATGTATTTCAGTTTTATTCTTTTTTTATAAATTAAACTGAAGATTAACCAAAATTACAGACGGTAATTATAAATTACTATTAGTGGATTTTACTCCACATACTAGATTTTTCCTCACTTTTAAGCATTAGGGTTGAGAAATGAAAAACATGTGTACTTATAAACTTAAACAAACATTTATTTTCACCTATTTTCACATAATATATCATTACATTTTATTAAACTAAAATTCATTCTTACAATACCAAATATATATTGCAAAGATATTCAAGAACAACTTCAAGTATTTTTCAACTTCACACATTCAAATCGAAATATTCTAAGTCAATGTCTCAAAAATTGAAAAGGTGTGTGTTTGCATAAGACACTCTAACCGTTCATGTTAACAATGTACATAAGATGGTAATAAATGTAATAGTGGAACATAATTAATTTATCTTGTATATTGTGTTATTTATACTATTTTTATGGACTTTTTCCTGAATGAACCTGATCCAGATAGTTAATCACCTTAATTACTTTGTCTAATGTTTTGTCAACGTATTTCAACAATTGTCTTAATTTAATCACAATTACTGTTATATTATAACCGACACAAAATTGTGTTGTCTAAACATATGTAGACTGAGATTACCTCGAGGGAAGTGACCAAGATAATGTCAAATTTTTATAATAAAAAAAATCATGATCCTATGTGATATAAACATTAATCAAAACAATATAAACTTAAAGTATTAAAATCTAGTAAAGAGAGGAGGGTAAGGGCCACAAGAAACATGGATATTTCTACTTAGAATTTAGTTTTTTTTTATATTTATTTTAATATTATTTATATTGCTATACTTATATATATATATATATATATATATATATATATTTACGTTTTAATGTGATTTGTGGCATACACGTGTTTGATAGATTTACTCATTTACTCTTAGACATGAGTGATGTTCTTTTATTTTAGTAATGAAAACAAAAATCACTCATTTATTGGTGAAAAAATGAAGCCCCAAAGAGGAAAAATGGTGGACATATTGAAGGCTGAATTGTTGATGAATTTGGTATTTAGATAGATAGTTCAATGTGCAACAATTGAAATGAATTTAATTGAAGAACACGAAGAGAGATAAAGAGTGATATTAATTACTAAAAATGAATTATTAATTGCATTCAATTTTAGATGTTTTGGTGTGGATGGATTGAAAGATGGTGCATTGATTTATAGATTGGTATATTAATTTATAAAAAAATGTGAAACACTTTTTTCTCTCTTCCTTGGCACAAAAATCCTCAATGTAATTAGTTTAAGGAAAAAAAAAAATACATGATAGACATAATGTAAGTGTACAGCCAAGAAAGATTCATTCTTTCAAATAACTTCCTTTTCAAAGATGGTTAATACTCTAAAAACATCCTTTTATCATATAATGAACTTTCCTATGTTACACAACTTTTATTTCCTAATGTATTTGTATAAATAGTGAGAAATCTATTATTTAATGGAATTACTTAAAAAAGAGAACAAATTATAATATACCTCTCAATATTTTACTAGAGTGAGAAAAAAATATTTGTAAATATATCAACTTAGACATATAATTGGTCTCGTGTGTATGTTTCAACTTGCTCTTTGCATATATTTTTTCTTTTAAAAAAAATTGGCCATCTATAAATATTATGGATTTGATTTTGTTGTCAATTTTTTTTTATTATAATTTAATATTTTTTTCTTCTAATAAATTAACACTTATTCCAATAACATAATTTTAGTTTAGTCTTCTTAAATAAAAGTTAAATTAACAATGCAATATATATATATATATATATATATATATATATATTATATTAAGGATGTATAGGGGATAAATGACATGAACCTAATATATGTAGTCATTGTTTTTGTTAATTCATTAAATAATTATTGTTTTTGTTAAAATATATTTAGAGAAAGTAATGAATTATAATTTTATTTTGTAATATATAATAAGTTGTATGTATTTATGGTTTATTAATTTAAACATAAATAAAAAGGTTTAAACACCTCTTAAAAAAGGTTAGTAAAAAATAAATTTAATATACTATAAATAAAATTACTTATAATCTTTTTAACCGGGTAAGGAAAAACAATAATAATTGAAACTTATGTTACATGTAATTTTTAATATACAGTAATTGATCATTTTAAAAATATAAATGTATTTAATAATTTAATAATTTTCTATTTGAAGATAAAATCACTGTATATATAAAATAAATTATATTAAATCCATTAAAAATGATAATATACAAGTTATAAGTTTATGATGAGTAACTTATAATTTAAAAAAATTACTGAATGGAAGTAAAAATAATATTAAAATCACACATATTTAATCCAAAATTATATAACTTATAAAAAAAACATTATTCACATATGTAACTGTTTTTTAAGTTTTTTATGTGAATATAAAGACTCTGTTTTTTCAAAAATAAAAATGGATAAAATCTGTGTAATAAAGAAAAATGAATGAAAAATACACCATGTCTCTTTCTAAGTAATAAAATTTAAAAAGTTATATTTAGTATAAATAAAAAAAATACTCAGAAAAAAAGAAGATTTTCCTTGTAAATAAATAATAATGTAGAGGCAGCAGTTGAAAGGAGTGATTAAGTAGTAAAAATTGGATTGATGATAAGATGAGGAAATGAAAGAGAAGCATTGAGAATGAGAATGAGTGCGTGTTATTTGTCTTGTGCGAGCGCGTGTCTTGCGCTGACATTAACGTTTGGTTCTTTTCTCACACTTTCTCTTTCTCTTTCTCTTTCTCACTCACCCACCCACCCATTTTCCCATCTTTCTTTTGCACTTCCACTGGCTCTTATTTCCCTCCAACTTTTCCTTTTCCCCGCCACAAAACACATTTATAGTTGCGTAACATTTAACTAACACTTCAACAAACATTTCAAAATCATAATAATCATCATCATTCCGCACACTCTTCATTCATCATTCTCTTCAATTTCAAACACAATCAACATTTTTTAAATACCATTTTCATGGATTTTACATTTTATCTAAATAAATAATTGAAATAGATGAGTTGAAATATTTCCTCATCCCTACTCTTAACTTTAAGTATATCATTTATTGACAAACAAATAAATATTAGTCGATGGAATTAAAAACAAAATGTATGTTTTTAATTTTGTTAAGTGAACATATTTTAATTTTTCTCTTTTAATATTGGATCTGGATAAGTACAAGTAATGTCTACCTATCATGTGTTATGTTTAAAAAAATCTCTCATGTTACCTATTTCATCACTCATAAGATATCCATACAAAATGCGATTTTTTTAATACCCGATATACCTATATATGTTTGCAAATATTTGTATATATTATTTTTTAAATTTTAAATAACATTATTTTAAAGAATAAGTTTTTAAAATATAAAACTTAGATACAAAATAATTTTAAAGTATAATTAGAATAAAACTACATACTAAAATATTAATATAAATAAATACTAAAACAGTAAATTTAAAGTTGCACCAAAATATTTTAAAAAATTAATCTTTTTAAGATACAGTTCAATTTTATATGTCTAAATAAATAAATAAATAAAACATGAAGTCAAATTCTAAACAATTACTTAATGATAAATATTTCTTTTACTAATGGCTTTATTTTGATCACTTAATTCTTAAAAAAAATTTAAATAAAATTCATTAATAATTAACAACGAAAAACAAATATCTACATGTTAAATACCATTATACGTGTAGTCGTCCAATCAACAAATGTGTAATTAAATATTTATCATTTGTGTATGTTATTAATAAAAAATGACTTTATTACATTACAAAAAATTACATAGTTTAATAATAAGAAATTGTATAGTTTAATAAGAAATTGTTTGAAAACATAATGATGATATTTTCATAAATATAAACTATAAAATTTGTTATGTAATATGTGAGAACCTAGAAAATTTTATTTTAAGAGTGGTAGTGTTTTTAAAATAATGAGACCTTAATATTATTTTAATACATAAATACTTAATTAAAAATAGCAAATTTCATAAGAGGATCTCATTACTTAAAAACACTCTATCTCTCTAGAAACACTTTCCTAAGAGCCCTCTGCCTTCTCTCTACAATATCTCACTATTTTCTCCTTTGTTTGACGATAAAAAACCACGAGAGCGATCCTCACAGAGAAATCTCGAAGTTGATCCGACCAATTTCCTCTATCGAGTAAGTTGGTGTTTTGATCTTTTCTCTGTCAATTCTTCTCTCCCTTACATGCGGTCAGTGAAGGATCGTTTGTAGACTTTGAGATTACCATGTGAAATTCCTCTGATCAGTGGTCTTAATGGAGTACCTTGATTCTATTTGGGTTCTGTCTAGGTTGAATTTCGTGTCTAGTAGCAAAAGGGGGGTTTAAGATTGTTGTTGGTGTTGAGGCCTTCGATCAGGTAAGAGAGGCTAATTGATGCTAGGTAATCAATATAATATGTGAGAATTAGAATAGGAAGAATTAAAGGTGCCATATAATTCTTTTTCATATATCTCTAATATTTTTTTTGTCACTCTTTTGTTTTATATTGATTTTTCATCATCATTATCTTGCTATGAGTGTGTGTGCCTCTACATGAGAATTATGTTCACATTCCTCTATGGCGATATTGCATTGGTGTTATGTCTTTTTGTTTGTCTTCATTTTGTACACCTTTGTCATGGCAATTGCATTCTCTCACATTCTTTTGCCCACTCTTTAAGTAGATGATATTCCTTTATTCTCCCTAACATTCTCTCAATATTTTTATTGTAGGTTTTCACCCTTTTATTGCCACCATGGGCTTTAGACCTTGCTAATATATTTTGCCCTATTCACATCAATACCTCATGCCACTAATGTAACTCCCAAAAAACCACAACGATAATAGATTTGACAAGAGTCTGTACAACAATTCAAATTTAACAAAACTAGTAAACATATATGGGGTTGTCTACAAAATAAACAACCACAATACGATCTAGTTCATGCACCTCCAAATGTAGCTCCAGATATGCATTTGTTTGCTCGTGTATCTCGTACATTCATAGTAGGTCATCGCATATACACTAATACAATGATAAACTATTGAAAGAAATATATCACCATACCATTGTCTTTGATAATGCATTTAAACAGGAAAACTCATGAAATAACAATTATTACAATTCCTCATGATGCCATCAAACACATACATTATGTACAAATATATTCACTTGGATTAAACATGGATCCACATATCAAGGATGCCTATCAAGGGATATCTCTTAACGTCTTCACAAAGTACACATTAAGCATTTTCCATTAAAAATTTAGCATTTAACCCATTTTAACACTTCAGATATGCAAACATCAACTACATGGATTATAGTGAGTTTAAAATATATGCTTACAATGTGCTATGCTTCTTTCTTTTATATGATTACATGTGGTATGACAATACAATAAAGTACCCTTCAACTTTTCACTACTCAATGTTTTAGTCTACGTGACTTAGACCATTAATGAAACTAGGAAATCTTTGTTACAACATAGATCTTTGCTTAATATTCACAATTATATGATTCACATATCATCACATATTTGTGACTTCAAAATCACACATCATACATAAGTATGTCATGCATATTTTCATTCCTACTTTATTATATGTATGTATGTATGTATATTACAATTCAACTCAAATCATTCTTTACACATAAATCTACCATAATTCACTTGGATTAAAGCAATAAATCATTCAAGCAAAAAATTCAATAGTTTGTACGTGTAAACATATACGCATAAAATATAAATATTTAGAAAATTTGGGAAAATCACATAATATGGACATCAAATGATGCTCACTTAAGTAAATATAGTTTCATCAAGTTAGGGTATATTAGATAATACACTCAATATAATGACTCAAAAAATACCTCTATCTAAGCTCATTTGCTTTTTTCTCAAGTGAGTGTATCACATGAAATACTCATTGAAATGACTCACACTATACCTTCGCTTAAACATGTTTGCTTTTGCTGAATGAGTGTATCAAATGAAGCACTCACTAAAGTGACTCGAGAAGTAGTTTTAGTTAACAACTCAAAGAAAATGTCTTGCACCAACACATGGACACTTCTAAAACAAGGGTATCCACATTGAACCTAAAAGCACATTATTGTGTTAATTTGTAAAAATATTCTTTTCAAGCATAACAATAAATCTATTTCACTTTTAAGACTAAAAAAGACCAAGACTTTACATATGTTGATAATGAAAAACATTAACTTAGCATGTTAAACAACAACTTAAAATTCAACACACATTTAAAGGATGCCAATCCTAACGTGCTACTAAGGAGTGTTAAACTCACATGTAATAGACGAAGCTTAAACTACACATATAACTAGAGAACATCAGACCCACATGTAGCAGATGAACCCTATACTCACATTCAAATTCAAATACAACATACTAACTTCTTATCCATCCTTAACCAAAGAATTTGGACTACAATACAACAAAAACACTTTAGATTCTCCAACAACCAAAAAAATTCAAGATCAATTATGTAGCACAACATTATTCTATTGAAACCTTCACAAAGGTACAAACTCTATGATATATTCATCAACTAAATCATCTAAGGTAGCTTTATTTACTTGGAAAATTCAACCGTTTCACATTGAAACTTAAAACCTGGTCATAGAACACCCTAGTCATCAAACTAAAGATATCACTACAACCCTAGACTAATTAATAGGGATTCAAATTTGCTCATCAACCTTCACACACGAACATCTATACCAAAGCATGCAAATAACTCAAAGACAAACCATCCTTATAATTGAGACAATGAAAAACTTACTCGAAACAAAATTTGGATCGGTAAATTATGCTTTCCTTTCTACTAGCATTCCTATAACACACTCAGATAACAAAAAAGATGCACAATTAATTCGGCCTTAAAAATTGTAAAAAAAAATTAATCTTAGAAATATGATAATCTTCATGAACTTTGAATATTTAAGTTTTTCTAATTATAAGCTTTCTAATTTAACTAATAAAATTTATTTTTCATGTCATTTAAACCATTTATATTCTTAAACCAAAACCAAATTACTCAATTCTTATAACTAAGATAGGTAAAATAGTAAATTAAAATTTCCTTTCATGAGTTTGCTTTTAAAAGATTTGCTATTAATTTACTTAGATTATATTATTGATTAATTTTTAAAAAATACAATTAAATTTGTTTCCTAGTAAATATGTATATTTTTGTTAACTCTTAATATCGTAAATGTGTATATCTTATTGATCTTGATTCTTGTCAGTGAGAACGTGTGAAAAACAAATATTATTTAAAGGGTGGAAAACACCTAAATAAAAAAAAGAGATAAGATTAAAAATAATCAATTATTATAATTCAAGTTACATATTATATATTGATTATGTTATATATAGTTAATGTTAAAACTCATCACTTTATTTATCAATATCAATGGGACAACTAATATAAAATATCTAAATCAAGTTGGCAGATAATATAAAATGTCTAAATCAAGTTGGCAGATTTACAATGGTGTTCATAATATTAATCCCTATAATATAACAAATTCATTTATTTCAAATGAATGGTTGGAGGAAATAGAAAAAAAAAACTTGAATATATTTTAGTTTTATAAATTGAGCATGTTTTAACTTTGGTAAATTTAGTAGTATATATTTTATTTTATCCTTAAAATGTTTTAACAATAATATTAGTACTTAAAAAGTGAAAATTTTTGGATTTTATTCTTAAAAAATATTTTCATTCATTATAATTCCACTAAATTTGAAATTACTATTCTTTTTCCTAAAGATAATTTTAAAGTAAGTCAGTACAATTTATTTTAAGACTTTGTTGTATCAAATGATGGCACCATATAAAATACTCTAATGAGTGTTATATGGAATAAGCACTTGACCTTTTACTAATTATATAAATTGCTAAGGAAATAAAGACTAAAAAACATCAGCATTTTGGGGATGAAAACCAATTATTGTAGTACTAAAATCAAAAACTTACTAATTACATTGAGTATAAACATATTTAGGAAAACAAGTACTAACATTAAAAATATAAACATATTTAAATTCTTTCTTAATCTTTTAATGTGAAACGTCACTGCTATACAAAAATGCATCATTTAGTCATTAAAAGTTGTTAGTCAATATAATGATGAATTTAGATACCAACTTATAAAATAAAAAATTATTGATTACTAAAATAATTATTATTATAAATAAAAAATTATAATTAGTTAAAATATTGGTAGCTAAATTTTGAAAATCAATTATAATTTTTTCATTTATAATAGTGAATATTTTAAAAATAAATAATTTTTAATTTTGTAAATTGATATTTAAGTTAGTCATTATAGTGATTAAAAAATGAGAACTTTTTTTTGTGGTGCATAATGTAAGATTTTGTAAGTGTTGTTAAGTTTGGAAAGAAAATTACATTGCAATTCCATCACCTCATTGCAAAAAATTCCCTTAACTAGTTATGTGAGTCAAATGTAAAGAAATTAAACTCAAAATAACATAGGCGTACAAAAAATGAATAAAAGTAATGAATAATCATCCAAGCCACCGACTTATGACTTGAATTGGCTAAGTGAATGTAATTTGGACAACTATGCTAGAGAGTGACACTCTGTTTATTTTTGCATTATTTTTATTTTCCACTTTAAATATTTCTCATATATACTATTTGTACATAAAATTCATTGGATTCCTTAACAGGTCAAATAATGATTGCAAAGTTGGTTGTTCTCATCTGTTTTATACACCGACTGAAAATCCAAATGAAGAATTTTGTTATTGTCCCCAAATAAATAAATAAATAAATACTTCAAGTGGTGTTAATATTTGAAAATCCCAAACACCTACTTGTTCCATCACTATTATGAAATAAAGCACAGATGGAAGTGTGGGTTAAAATGAGGAAAAAATAAATAAAGCATAAACACTTGAGACTTGATGGTTAACTTCTTATGAGCAATTGATGTGCTTTATGAGTGGTTTATTATCAGTGTCACTACCATATATTATTAAAATCTATAAAACTTAAAATACTTATTCAATGAGTCTACTATATCATGAGTGTCTCAATTTGATGCATCACCTCGTTCTTTTAATTAATGAGCACCAAGATAGCTCATACAAATAATGTGTTTGTTGGAAGATCTTTTTAAAATTGAGTATTTTTCATTAAAAGTAATTCAACATCAACTTTTACACTAATAAACTACTGTTTTTACTTTTATGCACATATAAAATATTATCCTTAAAATAAATGTAACTGTATAACAATAATATTTTATAAGTTATTAGCATAATCCATAATTAAAAAACAATTGAGACACATAAATGATTCAATATCATAAAATTTAAATATAGTAATATTCATAATTTATATTCACATTATTTATAACAAATATTTAGAAGCATTACTTTTATCCTAATTAATTTCCATAGAATAAGGTTTTGGATCCTCAAACATAAAAAAGTAATTAACAAAATGGAAGAAGAATTTGTATATAGACACAAAGGGTTAGAAATTATAATGACTATAAACAAATTAGGAAGGGGATAAAATTATAATAACATATCAAAGAAACATACAAAGATTTTAATAGTGGTTTGGTTCTTTTCAAATTTACATTTAATTAATTTAAGTAATATGAGCTAGATTTTGTTAGTTTTGAAATGGTTGAAAAGTCAAGAAAGGGAGGGGGTTGAATTGACTAGTTAAAAATTTAGGTTATTTTTGCAAGTTAAAAATCACCTTTAATTGAATCAATTAGATCACCAAGTTAGGATGCAAAAGGTGTTGGATAGTATACTTCCAGTTGATCAAAAACAAAGTTAATAGATTGATTTTACTAAACAGATTATGTTCTGGTATAAACAATCGATTGAAACAAGAAAACAGTCGACTGAAATACTAGGAAAAATGCAGAAATGCAAATTCGAGTTTTAAACTAGGAACAATGCATAAGAATGATCTAGACTAGTTCCAAATGATTATACAAACATGCTCAATACTGCAGATGTCATGAAAACATGTAACAACATGAAAAAGATGATTAAAGCACAAGTTCTTTAAACTTTAAAATGAAAATGCAAGAGAGAATGGTTAGAGAAGAGAGGAGACCACAAGATTTTTATACTGGTTCACTCAAACCTGAGCTACATCCAGTTTGTCAAGGCAACTTGAGCTTGACTTTGTTATTTCAAAATATTTACAAAGTATCCACTCTTACACTTTCAAAATGTGCAAAAACACCACAAAAGACTCTTGAATCACACAAGAATCACACCAGCACAACAAGAACCCTCTTGTAGATCTGGAAAACCACCAGGCACACACACAAAGCTTGAGAAAGATCAAACTTTAGTGGTAGCACAGCCCAGCCTACCACAAACCACTTTCTCCAAGCTTTAAACCAAGCCAAGAGCTTCAAGAATTGATCCAAGATCAATCTTCAACTACTGCAAATTGTATGATCACGAAGGAGAGAGTTTCCACAAGTTTCTAGAACAAATTCGTGTTCTAAAATGATCAACTTACCTCTCTTTCGAAAATCAAAACTTTTATAGTCAAACTGTTACGAAACTCAACGGGTTGATTTTCAAATCAATCGGTTGATTTCACTTGACTTAAGTGAAATCATTCGATTAAAAACTAAATCAACTGATTGAATTTGTTGCAGTTTAAGTCTACATCAGCCAACCTTTTAACCTGTTAAAAAACCATTCAATAGATTAAAAGAGATAGTTTAACCTATTGAAAAACCATTCAACAGATTAAAAGACACACCTAAGACCAAAAACATCTAATTAATGTTATAAGGTCTACAACATGAATTACAAACTTAAAATACACTTTCTAAATGATGTGACTATGTGGAAAGAACACGTTCCAACCTTGATTAACATGGATATCATCAAATCTCCTTTCCTTCATCAATGTAGGCTTCATTCCAATGGTAATGGCTTCAAGATAGTTCAAAGGAGCTTCATTAAATCTTCATTAAATCTTCAAGATGTTGGTAAAAGCAATACAAGTCTAAATGCTGAAGCAATATTTTGATGATGATAAAAGAAGCCTGAAAGCCATCTGGAAGTCAATATGAAGAACATGTGTTGTTATGTTTAAAGCTATCTTGTAAAGTGTAATTAGAATAGTTAGAATCAATATGCAAAAAGAAAATTTTGGTATTTCTCGAAAATTCAAAAGTGATAATCAATTATCACTTAGGATAATCGATTATCCTGAGCTGAAGCAATTTTTTCAAGAAAGCACTGGAATAATCGATTATCACCTCTGATAATCGATTATCTGTTCAAAAATTTATTTTTCATAAAACACACTGGAATAATCGATTATCACTAGTGATAATCGATTATCTGATAATCGATTATCCTGGTCTGTTGGACGAAACTTTTCAATTTTTGACCTAATTTATGGAACCCCTATTTAAGGAACATTAGAGTTACTTCTCACTCACCTTTTTGAGAAGCTAGAGTGCTAGTGTTGTGATTGCAAGAGAGTTCTCCGAGTGTTTTCAAAATAAGTTTTGAAAAACCTAGTGTAAGTAGAGCGATAACTTTTCCTAAGAGGTGTTCTAGGAGATTGAGTGCTTCTGTTGTTGCTAGGAAAGCTAAGGTCAAGGTTCTCTGTGTGATTCAGAGAAAGGTGTTCATCTCTTGTGTGTTCAAGAGAGGTGTTTTCTTTCCTTACTCTTTTATTATCTGATTGTAATATGTTATTTGTTAGTGACTTAGTTAATCTCGTTTTTGAGAGATTGACAACTGGACGTAGGGTATTTTGATCCGAACCAGTATAAATACTTGTGTTCAATCTTCTTCTCTAGCTCTTTATTTCATCTATTATTGTGTTAAAAGAAATTAATATTTGATTTATCGATAAATTAATTTTATTACTTAAAACCAATTCACCCCCTCTTGGTTTTTGTCCAAACGCTTAAACATTCTGCTGCGTGATACCAACAATTGGTATCAAAGCTTGCTTTGATATTTATTCAAATTTTTCGAAAATGGTTGGACAAAATCAAAATTTTGCTGAGGGTGCGTCTATCAACAAACCTCCTCTATTTACTGGTGAAAATTATCCTTTCTGGAAAGTTAGGATGCAAATTTTTCTGGAATCTGTTGATAGAGGTATTTGGGATGCTGTGTTAAATGGTCCATTTGTTCTTATTAATATTGTAAATGATGTACAGGAACCAAACCCATTCTCGCAATGGACAGTAGACGAAAATAGACGAGCTCAGTATGATGTAAAAGCTAGAAATATAATTTGATCTGCCTTAACCCTAGATGAGTTTTACAGGATCTCAGTCTGCACCAGTGCATAAGATATGTGGGAAATATTGCGTGTAACCCATGAAGGAACGGACGATGTGAAAAGGGCACGCAAGAACTCCTTGATGCAAGAATACGAAATGTTTTGGATGCAACAAGGAGAAACTATCTACGATGTGCAGAAATGATTCACACACATTGTCAATCATCTCACAAGTCTAGGTAAAACTTTTGACACTGATGAATTAAATATAAAAATTCTTAAATCCTTGAACAAGACTTAGCAGCCGAAGGTGACAACCATCACGGAGTCACAAAATCTTGCGAGAATGACGATGGCACCCTATTTGGAAAGCTAAGGGAGCATGAGCTTGAACTGGGTAGACTAAATGAAGAAGAAGATATTGGAAGAAAGAAGAACATTGCCTTCAAAACTGAAGTGGTCAAAGGCAAAAAGCAAAAGGAAGAAGAAGACTCAGATGACGATGAAAATCTTAGTCTTATGATTAAGAAGTTTACAAAATTCATGAAGGCCAAAGGTAAAAATCAATTCAAGAACAATAAGAAGGATAATCAAGGATCATCCTCAAATTTCAAATGCTACGGATGTGGAGAATCTGGACACGTCAAGGTTGATTGCCCAAATTCAAAGAAAAGTGAAGAAAAGAAGGGCAGAAAATTCTTTAAAAAGAAGGCATACATAGCATGGGAAGATAATGCCTCAAGCTCATCAAATTCTAGCGATTCTGAAAATGAAGAAGCAAATCTA
>Ga0209589_1002094_pt1 | contig 34106 bp, 22 predicted proteins | sample CowpeawhiteBW_FD_187525 | JGI IMG/M metagenome (GOLD analysis project Ga0209589, IMG submission 187525) | Root nodule microbial communities of legume samples collected from California USA - Cow pea white BW (SPAdes) (version 2) | ecosystem: Host-associated > Plants > Roots > Nodule | place: USA...
AAAAAGCAATTGAATCAATCTATTTTCTTTACTATTGTTTTTATTTCTTTTTATCTTTTAAATTTTATTTCTATCTTTGTTTATCTTAATCCCTTATATTTTTTATTTTATTTGACTAACTCATTTGTATAGTTTTATAGGAACTAATTTGTTAAAAATCAATTCCGTGTTCGTTGGGAGACGACTTAGGGTTACTTTACCCTTTCTATTTTGTTGGCTACTTTCTTAACAATACTGAAGTTGTTATAGATAAGTAGTATTAATTTGATCGCGTCAACGACAGCGTTATCAAGGCTTCCATGGAGAAGGATGAAGGTGCGGAAGCTAGAAGATGAGAGGAGAAGTGATGCGGAAATGGTGTTTGGAGAAGCTCTCAAGTGAAGTTGGGCCAACACTCACGGAAGGGGGCTAGAGGAAACCAAGAAGGAGAACTCTAGCCTAAGTTGATTCACAAAAAGAGAGGAGTCTAGAGTTATCTCAACAGAGTTTCTCTACTATATTCATGAATGAAAATACAAGGGTCCTAAGCTCTCTATTTATAGTAGAAAAGGAGAGCCAAGTGATCTAGAAAAATGGAGGGGCTAACCAAGTTTAGCAAGTGACTCTTGAGGCAATAGGTGGAATGATCTCAACAACAAGTCTATTACCATTCAAAAGTAACCAAATACAAGTATAAGAAAGTTCCATTTATAGGATGGATGACAGATCAATTTCTGGCCATGAAATGCAAAGGAATGAGGGATAAAGAACCATGTGTCCAGTTACACTCTCCATGCCTTGCTCCATGAGAAGCATGCGCACCAAGCTGAAATGTGCGCTCTAAACTTTGCACAAGCATGAGATGTGCGTTCCAACCTTGCCCTCCAAGCTAGTCTCGACCAAGTCTCTAATTGGGCTTGAATTAACCCAATTTGAAGACTAAACAACAATGTGTTTTAGCATTTTATTCTACAAAGTATGACCTAACATTTGACTGAAGGTAATTTTACTTTAATGTTCCAATATGCATCCTCTCATATTTTGATATCTTCTTTAGCCCATGAAAATAACATATGAAGTTCATGATGATTTTGATTCTCTTGAGAAAAACCCATTTGAATCTTTCTAATCATGCCTCTTATTTTTTGACCTTTGAGTGAGCTTGGACCTTCAAATGCATGTGGGCCTAGAATTGGGTCTAAGATGAACTCATCATGAACTGTATCGCCTCATCATACTCATTGTATTGCCCTAACAATTGGATTCTCCAGCAACACCGGCCAGCAACGCCAACCACCATCGTTCGTTCAACTCATAGGCGACAACATGTTAGTAGATTTATGTTTCTGATTTATTTAATTTATGTTTAAATAAATTAACGGTCTTATGCATGTTTAAATAAATTAACGGTTGACCGATTCTTTAGGGATTGAGGGAGCTAAATATTAGCTACCCGATTTATTAAAAAAACAGCCCAAAACTTGTTGCAGAGTGAGGTAGCAAGTTTGTTTTTACAAATCTATTTAATAATGTAATCTTCCAAGATTCGAGATTACCTATTTTGTGTTCACACAACACTCGTCACAAAAATCACAACACCAACAACGCTCTTCATCTCATAAAGATTAGTTTTTTGTTCTCTTCTTTATTGTGACCTTTTCATTCTGTCTAGAGTTCATCTAAATTAAATAGTCTATAATTTAAAGTACTATATCAGTGCAAACGGAAGAATTAAAGCAATTTAACCGGAATCAATCGAACACATCATTTGTAAGAAAGAAAAAACAGAAGCAATCACATACATCTTAATACGAAGTACATTGGTGAACAAACATATGAATCATATATGAGGAATTAATCTAGAAAGGAAGAGCTGTTAGAATTAATTGACGAATTAATTCTATTAGTGACTGATTTGAAATATTATGATGGCCCAATTGAGATTTAATAAAATTTAAAGACTTATTGGTTATTATTATGGGAAGTGATAATAAAATAAAATAAAGATAAGATAAAATAAAAATCAACTTGATGGACGTTGTTTTATAAAAGGGATTGGGGTTCTGTCTCTGGTCATAAGGTTCTTACACAGTAACTCATCAAGAACGTGTGAGAAGAGAAAAGAAAGGCAAAGAGATAGATTGGAAAATGGTGGTTGAAGAGCATACATAATACAAATTGAAGAACGCATATTCACAGGATCTTCCATGGATCAAGGTTAGTGTTATATTATGTTTGATCGTGTGAGAATCCTAAATTCTAATGACCCTTAATTTTACATGTGGTATCAGAGCAAGGTTGTATGATTTATGATTCTCCTATTATTTTCTCCTTTATGAAGTTTTCCCCTAATGCTATAAACCCTAATTTTAATTTTATCCCCAATCTTCATAAACCCTAATTATTAATTCAGGGTTTATAATTGCAATGCAAATAGATATTGTGTGCGTGGTTTAACTGCAAATAGAATTCGAAATCTTTTATTTATGTCATGCCTTGAATTAAATTGAATTCTTGTTTTCCGCTGTTACGTTGCATCGTTTTGCATTAATGGTATGAGTTGCATCGTTTTGATTAACAAATGTAATGGGAAAGTTTCTTCACGCATTGCCTGCACTGTGTCATGCGATTATTATGTGTCAATTCCAATTGGAATTGAATTGATGGCAATTTCACTGATATGTAAATTGCATATAAAAGGTTTCATAATCAGAAGCTTTCGGTGCGTTCTAAACCACGAGACACTGCCATTACTGCCATAAATAATTTATGTTTATGATTTGGTGCATTAATGAAATGTATTTAATTAAACGGATGTATTAGTTTATTGATATATTTTAATTAGTTGAATCAATTGATTGGTTTTATTAAATTATGTTTTTAAGGCATCTATTTATTTAAATTAAAATTAATGAAAATGTTATATAAAGTTTATAGCAATTAAATGTGTAATTATTTATTTGAAATCAAGTATGATAAATTTTGTTAGTCACTAATGTAGCCAAAATTTTAAAGTTTTTTGTGATTTCAAATTATTAATGTTTTTATTTTAATTACCCATAGTATGAATGCTAAATTATGAATAATTAATTTATGGGTTAATTGAAGTTCATTAATTATAACGCATTTAAAGATCGCCCAAAGGTTGATTAATTGTTTTTTATAATTAATGAGCATGACTGTAGATAATTTTGTATGCGTCACTAGTTTTATCTGTATTCCCAAAGGTAGTAGGTGATTGTAGTTTATGCATATTTTAATTAGGTTAAAATATTTTTTTGGTCCCAATTTTCGTCAAATTTTTTCAAATCAGTCATAATTTTGGTTTTGTGTTCAAATAGGTCCCAATTTTCGTCAATTTTGTTCAATTTGGTCATTTTTTGCTAACACCGTTTAAATCATTCACGGCCATGAACAGTGATTACCACGTGTCACTTCGTGGTTTTTTTGAATTTTTTTTTATTTTTATTTTTATTAACTTTTTAAATTTTTTTTTTAAATTTTTAAAATTTTTTTTAATTTTTTTAAAATGTCCACGTGTCAACTCATCAGCGTGCCACATCTTAAAGTCAATGTTCTAAATTCAATTTGGTCCCTATATTTGTTATTTTTGTTCAATTAGGTCCCAATTTTTGTTAACATTAACCAATTTGGTCCGTCTCCAAATTAAAACTAAATTTAATTTTTATATTAAAATTCACATTTTTTATTAAATATTTTTATATAATATATTAAAATTCACATCATTATAACTTTGATATAAAAATTGGTCAATAGGGACCAAATTGGTTAATGTTAACAAAAATTGGGACCTAATTGAACAAAAATAACAAATATAGGGACCAAATTGAATATAGAATATTGACTTTGACACGTGACACGTGACACACTACTGGGTTGACACGTGGACATTTAAAAAAATTCAAAAAAAATCAAAAAAAATAAAATAAAAAATTCAAAAAAACCACAAAGTGACACGTGGCACGCTCCTAGGTTGACACGTGTATATTTAAAAAAAAAAATTTAAATTTTTTTTAAAAAAATTAAAATAAAAAAATAAAAAATAAAAAATAAAAAAAACCACGAAGTGACACGTGGCAGTCACTGTTCATGGCCGTTAATGATTTAAACGGTGTTAGAAAAAAGGACCCAATTGAACAAAATTGACGAAAATTGGGACCTATTTGAACACAAAACCAAAATTAGGACTTATTTGAAAAAACTTGATGAAAATTGGGACCAAAAAGGTATTTTAACCTTTTAATTATCAATAATGTTATAATATGATTAGCATCATTATGCTTATGTTTGTGTATTATTGGATCTCCCAAAGGAGAACATTAGTATGCATAGAATGATTGTTTATATCTAAATCTGTTTTTACGTTTAGTTTTATGACTCAAAGCATTAATGTTAGGCATCTGTTAATTGCAGTCTTTGTTCCGGTATCTTTACACTCGCATGCTTTGTTTGTTCCAGTCTTTAATGGGTTGAATTTCCCTAATGGAGTGAGCAAGTCCAATTTCACTTAGGTGTGTTGGATCTTGATCTAGCTTTTCAAGTTGAAAAGTCGGTTGCTATCACGGATGCCAGTAGCGATGAAGAGAAAGCCCATTACAAAGCTTGGGAAAGATCAAACAGACTAAACTTAATGTTTATGAGAATGAGCATAGCAAGCAATATAAAGTTAGCTCTTCCCAAAATCGATGACGCAAAAGAATTTATGAAAATTGTGGAAGAGCGCTCCCAAACTGCTGATAAATCTCTCGTTGGGACACTGATGAGTACGTTGACCACTATGAAGTTTGACGGTTCGTGTACTATGCATGAGCATGTGATCGAGATGACAAATATCGCAACAAGACTAAGTCTCTAGGAATGGCAGTGGATGAAGGTTTTCTCGTGCAGTTCATTATAAACTCATTACCGTCTAAGTATGGTCCATTCCAGATGAACTATAACACCATGAAAGACAAGTGGAACGTGCATGAATTGCACAGTATGCTAGTTCAGGAGGAGACACGACTGAAGAACTTAAAAAGCCACTCTATTCAATACGTGAAGAATCAAGGAGCTGTTGGAAAGAAAGTTGCTAAGAAACATGGAAAGGGTAAAGGACCACTGAAGATTGACGAATCCTAAACCAAAATCCAGAAGAAAAATGACAAATGTCATTTCTGTGGGAAGTTTGGACATTTCCAGAAGGACTGTATAAAGCGTAGAGCTTGGTTCGAAAAGAAAGGTAAGCATAATGCTTACGTATGTTTTGAATCAAACTTAACTGAAGTTCCTCATAATACATGGTGGATTGATTCTGGATGTACGACTCATGTTTCTAATGTGATGCAGGGATTTCTTACAACCTGAACCATAAACCCAAATGAGAAGTTCGTCTTCATTAGCAATAAAGAGAAAGTTCCAGTGGAAGCGGTTGAGACTTATCGTCTAATCCTTGACACTAGATATCACTTAGACCTTATGGATACTTTTTATGTACCTAGTATCACTAGGAATTTAATTTCTTTGTTTAAGCTTGATATTGCTGGATACTCTTTTAAGTTTGGGAATAGTTGTTTCAGTTTGTTTAAGCGTACTTTTATGATTGGATCTGGTACATTTTATGATGGTTTATATAAATTGAATTTGGATAATTTATATGCTGAAACTCTTATGACTTTGCATCACAATGTTAGCACTAAACCTAGTTTAGTGGATGCAAGTGAGTGATTGTGAGTTGTGTGTGCTGGGCTGTGGGGTATGTAGCAATGTGAGTTAGAGTGAATGTGTTTTGTGAGAGTGAAAAAGAGAGTGTGTACTGTGAATGTGTGGTGTGGACATTAGGGGTGAGCAAAAGTACTCAAACTACCCAAACCCGTGAAACCCGATAGAAAATGGATGGATTCAGTTTAATGTATTTGAATTCGGATTAAGTCGATAAAAATATTCGGATAAATACAGATATAAATGGTCAGGTACGAATACCAAATAAAAAATCCATGGATACCCGACCCGACCTAGAATCAATAAATTTTTTTCTCAAACCCTAATTTTGTTGCCGCTGATCTCCTCATCCTTTTGCCTCTGCAACACATTTCAAAACCAAATCTGCCGTGGAATACCAGATAACAAAAACGTACTCCTCTTCTTTGTTCCTGTGAAAAATAATTTTGCAACAATTATTCTTCCTTTGAATTGAAGTACGAGTGCCATAAAACGCAATCGAATTGCAAACCAAGCTTGCGGCATCTTAGGCAAGTGCACGTTGTGGACCAATCTGCTCTGATATGCTTCTTTCTTGTTCGATCTGCCGCGATCTGGTTCAATATGCCGCTATGAGGTTCGATCTGCCACAATCTGGTTCGATATGCCGTGATCTGGTTCGTTATGCCGTTATGAGGTTCGATCTGCCACGATCAGGTTCGATATGTCCCGATTTACTTCGGTCTTCACTGATCTTCCTCGATCTGTTCTGTAGGTGGCAGCACGGTTTGATCTATCCCGATTTACTTCGATCTTCGTCGATCTTCCTCGATCTGTTCTATAGGTGGCGGTGCGATGGGGTCTGCTAGGTGTGTGCATGGGTGCAGTGATAGAGAGAACCCATAATAGGGTTGGAAATCCTTTCTCTGGTAGTCTCATGTTATTTTTCGTTTGATTCGGGTAACCCGCCCGTCCATCCGCTTATAAACGATCCGAATAAACCTGAACCCGCTTAATCCGAAATATAAAATGGTCGGATTTGGTTTTCAAATATTAAATATGGATTGGATCGAATTAGCCTTCTCGCACTCGAATCCGATCCAACCCGATCTATGCTCAGGCCTAGTGGGTTGATGGATGGGTCCTACAGGTGTATGTGAGAGAGAAAAGAGAGTGGAGTATGGGTCCCATAGGTGTGTGAGAGAGGAAAAATGTGAGTGGAGTGTCGGTCCCATGGGTGTGTGAGAAAGAAAAAAAAAGAGTGGAGTGTGACAAAAAGAACCGACCGTGACATATAAGAGAATTTTTGAAGTGAAGAAAAGAAAAAAAAGATAGCCTACGCGTGCAATGATGTCACTAGCATAGGTGCTTTAACTTAGGAACAAGCCACTTGTATTCTTGTCATAGCAATCCCGAGAAAATAACTCAAAGGGCCAAGATCCTTCATAGCAAATTCAGAGGCAATGAGTGCCATGATAAATTTACAAAGGTCATGAGAGGAGGTGATGAGAATTATGTCATCAACATAGAGAATGATGTATGCCATGTCAGAATCATGTCAGTACATGAAGAGAGAGTGATCAGAAACTCTATGTTGGAACCCAATGGTAGAAACATAATCAACAAAGCACTGGTACCAGGCACAAGGCACTTGCTTCATACCGTAAAGAGATTTTCTAAGGCGAAAAACGTGATCACGGTGAAGAGGATTATAGAAACCAAACGATTGGTGCATGTACACAATCTTATGTAGATCACCATGGAGAAAGACATTTTAAGCATCCAACTATTGAATAGGCTATGATTTGGAGAGAGCAATAGTGAGAATTGTGCGAATGGTCACAGGTTTCACCATAGGAATGAATGTGTCATCACAATCCACACCTACAATTTGATTCCTACCATCACCTACAATACGAGCTTTGTAACGTTCAAAACAAAAATTAGATTTCTTTTTATGTATGAAAATCCACATACAACAAATGATATTAACATCACAAGGTCGTGGAACCAAATTCCACATATTATTTTTAATTAAAGCATCAAATTCAGACTGCATGGCAGATTTTCAATTAGGATATGATAAAGCAAGGGTGGAATTTTCGGGAAGAGGTGATATTATAGGGTCGACAATGGAAACATAAAGGTTAAAGAGCTTTCTAGGTTTGTAGACACCGGTCATGCTATGAGTGGCCATAGTCCTAGTAAGAGGGTTTAGAAGCAAGGCAATTTAGTCTAAAGTAGGAGATGGAGATAGACTAGTGGTGGAGATTGATGTGCTAGATGAATGGTGGGGTAAGCTTGCATTTTGTGGGTTAGGTAAAGGTTGTGGGTTACACAAAGGCTTCGGGTCAAGGTTGGCCTAGGGATGAATAAGGGATGAATGGATGTCATCAGTGAAATTGTCATAAGTAAAGATATATGAGGAAGATATATGTGCAAAAGGAAACTATGTTTCATAAAAAATGACATGCCGCAATATTATTACATTTCTATGGGACAAATCAAAACATATATAACCTTTGTGAATAAGGGGATAACCCAAGAAAACACATAAAGTCAATCGTGGTTGTAGTTTATTAATGGTAGGAGAGGGAAACAAATGATAACAAAGACAAACAAAGACTCATAAATGCTTATAAGACGAATCACAACGATACAAAAGTTTAGTGGGAGACATATTAGACAAGGTCTTTCGAGGAAGTATATTAAGGAGATAAGTTGCAATTTGAAGGGCATGATGCCAAAACGAAGGAAGAACGAACGAATGAATGAAGAGAGTGCGAATCATGTTGTTAATGGTACAAATTTTATATTCTGCTTTGCTATTTTGAGAAGAAGTATGTGGGCAAGAGAACTGAAAAAGAAGACCATTGTCTTTACAAAATCAATGAAACAACGAATTGTCATACTCACGCCCGTTATCATATTGAAAACATTTAAATTTTTACGAAAATTGTGTTTGAATTTGATTAGTGAGAGATGGGAACTTTTCAAAAACTTAAGATTTTGTAACTAAAGGAAACATCTACAAGAAATTAGAGTAATCATCCAAAAACAAAACATAATAACGATGACCATAAGAACTTAAAACAGGTGATGTCCAAAGATTACTGTGTAAAATATCAAAATAGCATTACACAATTTATAAATAGTTGTGGAATTCAAATGTTCAGAGGCAAAGAACTTATTCTTACGAAATGACTAGAAAACAAAAGAACTAGGATGACCAAGACAACTGTGTCATACACTAGAAGCTATACCAGCAAAAGAAGTAGGACTAGTGACTAGACAAAGGTCTCCAACAATGTCACATCTCATGAGTGGGATCCCCGTCTTGAAATCAGTAACATAGAAGTCAAAATGGTCAAAAGAAACAAAAACGTTATTATAAGTAGTGAGTTGTTGCACAAAAATTAATTTTTTTATAATATGCGGTATGTGCAAGACGTGGTTAAGATTGAGAGGTTTATGGTGATGTGATGTAGGAAGGATTGAGTGACCAGAACCTTGAATTTGAATACCTTGACCACTGCTAACAATGAGTGTTTGATTTAAATGACTCAAATTAGAATAAGATGTAAAATTACCTTGTGATGCTACTGAGTGAGACGAGGCTCTGGTGTCCACGTACCACGTGTTGTCATAAGGTGTCAGGGAAATGGTGTGCATAACAGTGACATTGTCGGTAGGTACTAGAGAAGTTGTAGCAGTGTGGGCTTGAAGACGTTAACCTAGAATACCAACTTGTTTCGAAGGTCCTGTGGAGCGAGTCCACTGAGATGTGGGATAAGGACAAGGAGGCATGCCCCAAGGAGGGGGAGTCCAACCCCAAGGATTCCAAGGAAAAGATTGAGGTGTCTTCCATGATGGAGAATGAGCTATAGTAGAAGTAGATGAACCAACTGAACCATTTGAGCGGGGTCCATTACACTGATTACGTCCACTTGAGTGACCTAAATTGTTGCAATTGTGACCGGTCTCAGAATGGTTGAGTGAGTGATTGTTGGAGTGTGGCTGTGAGGAGTGATTAATGTCCCGTGGGGCTAAAGTGTGCATGGCAGTATGAGAATTAGTGGTTTACATCTTCACTGGACTAGATTCCTCGAGAGTCAACATAGAATGAGCCTTGGAGGAAGGAAAACAAAGGATTGCTCTGTCAGATCAGGGAGGCTACACCACAAAAGGGCTCAGACAAACCAGATACTAGTTGCAATACCAAAGGACGACTACTAACAGGAGCACCAACATTTGCCAACTAAATAGAAATTTGTTTGAGTCGTTGACAGTATGAAAAAACATTTGGAAAGCTATTCATGCGGGTGGAAGAGAAATCCTGCTCGAGAGCAACAACACATGAATTCCTGTTGTCCTAAAAAGTGGTAGCTAAACGATTCCACGTAACCATGGTTGTGGAGCCTTTCTCCATGATAGTGGAAAGAAGATCAAAAGAGATGGTAGAGTAGATCCACTAAAGTACAATGGAATCAAGAGTGGTCCACTATTCGTGATCAATCTTAGTTCGAGTTGGACGTTCTTTCCCGGGTTGAGGGATAATATGGTGGAGAACTCTAGTAGTTTGAGCATGGGTTTCAAAAAGTTTAGCTCACATACCATAATGGTCATTCTCCTTTTCCAGTACAAAGGGCATGCTATTTTTGATATTAGAAATAGTGAGTGCCGGGTGAAATTCAGGCTTACCTAAGGATGATTATGGCGAAGTGACGGGTGAGTTGAGTGAAGACATGGTATCAACAGTGAGACACAAATCACGGTTGCGAGAATAGAAAGGGCAACGCGCAAGTTGAAGAAGAAAGGAAAGGAGGGTGTGAAAACGGGTTAGTGGTGGAGGAAAGGCGCGGCGGCGTTTAGGAGCAGCGACAATGCAAGAGAGAGCCTTAGAGCGTGAGGCGATGCGACAAAGAGAGTAGTGCACGATGTCAAAAAATGTAAATAGGTGAGGTTTGGATCAGAGAGAGACTCGTGATACCATGTAAGAAAGATATATGATTTGAATGTGTGTCTTATTATGCATTGGAGATACGTTTTTATGCACAACATGATGATCTCCAAAAGGTATGTAATTATGCTATGCATAATTGTAGAATATTTGTTAATCCTAATTACAGAAATTTGATTAACATAATTTTAGAAGAATCATTTCTAATGGCTTAATTAGTGAAAAATAATATATTTTCTATTAGAGTTTGATAATAAAAAATCACAACAGTCTCAATATAAATATGATAGACTTTGTTAATATTTTAATATATATATATATATATATATATATATATATATATATATATATATATATATATATATATATATATTACTCAATTTCATTAAACAAATGGATAAAATAAGATTTATACTCAGTTATATCCTATAATTTAACTTTATCAAATTGATATAAAATTTTGTATGATAATTATTCGAATTAACATTGTAAAGTTATTCTTAAGGGAAAAAAATATAGCAACCTAACATTGAAACCATTCCCATGCACCTTATGAAGTTTCATTGATCTTGAAACCAAATTTGTAAGATGACTTCAAACACTAAAGAAAAAATAGTTTGTAGAGTCACTTATTTAGTGGCAGTTTAATTGAAATCCCACTAAGTTAAAAGAAATTAAAAAATTATATAAATTTATAGTCAGTTCACAACCGACGAGATATTTTAAATGTGTATACTGTAGCTAAATCTTACAAAAATTATAAAAAATGAGTATTCAGTGCCTAAATCAGTTTATTGGCGCGTTTTCGTTGCAAAGTATTTCACATAGCTAAATCTCTTCTTTACCTAGGTCATTTTTTTCTTTTGCTGGAAAGTATTTTCTTTCTCTCTACAAGTCATCTTCTCTCCCATGGAAGCCGTTTGTAAATCTTCTTCTTCTCGTGCAATTTTCTTTTTCGAAGTGTTTTTCTCCTCTCAGTAAGTTGATTTTTTGCTCCCATAAGTTATTTTTCTCTTCATCTTAGATTTTCTTTTGAAGTTTTCATAATCCCTAATTTCAATCACTATGCGTTTTTGTATTAGATTCAGGGCAAAGCTCAAGAACGACATTTAGGTTTTTCGTTCTCCTTCGCTTTCAATTTTCGATTTATATCCGTTTCATTTCTTTTTTCCTCTTTTATTCTCTTGTATTCGGTTATCTTTTTCCATAATCATTTTCATCTAATTTCAATCTAAGTCTTTCATCGGCACCACCAATAGAGGCATTGGACGGCTATTCCAGCAAGGTTAACTGCAATGGCATCCGAGTGGGCGATTTGAGGCACATGGATACTTTTCCCCAGAAGCTTGATGTTATATTGTCAGATCCAGAATTGAGGTTCAAAGATTTCAACTATGGTTATTCCAGTTTATGGAAAAAAGCTTATCTAATTGGATTACTTTGATAATAGTCAAGTTTTAGTGATGAATTTTAGACATTAATTGAAACTTAAATTATGTTGATAAATAAATTTTTGTATTGACAATATCTATTGTAATCTTAAGTTTTTCTACATCAATATTTGATACTCCAAGAATATCAAGCAATATTGGTATTATTCATAAACCATGACTTTGATGTGAAAGGTTCACAGAGGATTGTTAGATATTGTTGAAGATATAGCTAGACTTAGATTTTAAGCATATCTTATATGGCAATGGAAAATGCTTTAGTCACATTATTTTTGCTTCCTAGATTGGGAATTGGGACTATCACAAGGCTAAAGTGGACTTACATGTCATCACAAAATTTTATGTTGTTATGTGCAAAGATCTTAAAAGGAAGGATAAGATCATAAAAATAGTTGATGCTCCGCCATAAGCTTGTGAATTTACTTGATTTAGTTTTTCTTTTATTTGCATTTAGAACTTCGATGCTACACTTGTCCTTTATCTGAGACATATGTCACATGACTCACTAATAGCACTTGTAAAATTTGACAAATGTAGAAGTTCCTGGTGCATACATCATATTAATTGGCTTGTTTGCCTTTCACGTTATGGCACAAATAGGGTTGGCTTTTTATTTGCTCCCATAGTTTGTATGTGGCTATTCTGCATCAGTGCCATTGGTCTATAAAGCGTTATAACCTTTTCACTTCTTTACCATTTATAACTTTCATTTAGTTTGGTTTATGTCTAGTTTACATGCCAAAAAAGTTATCACAAATTAGATTATCTGATTTATTTGACGAGATTCAAACATATGCAGATACTATTGTATTTAATCTGTTAAGAATATTCATCTTCAATGTGTTGGGAGTCAATGGTCACTCTTCATATCAAATTGCTTGGTAAAATTCCTTAAGTGATGCAAATTATAAATTGTAGAGAATACCCAATGGTGTTGTTGTATATAAATTGTACTTTTTTTCTTTGTATAATATTTATCAATGTGTCTAACAGACAATTATACTAAGCAGTAAATTGTATACTTTGGCTTACATAGTGTGAATAAAATTATTCCTATATTACGATTAGACATTCTCTTTTTCTTTCTTTTATTTATATTAACTATTAGTTCACAAGCATGCCACTTAACACCACTTGATTTTTTAGGATTTAAAAATCAGTGGGAGAATAAAATTATTCCTATATTACGATTAGACATTCTCTTTTTCTTTCCATCACCTTTTAGTTTTTTCACTCGATGATGTTTCCTTTTTAACTAACAATCTCATTTTGTATCCCAAACAAATTGAGTTTTCTAGTTCCTTTCTATGAAGCTTGAAGCAGGTTAATTCAAGGATGAACATGAGCCCTAACATAGATGGGCTTCCTTTAAAAGATGTAAGTCTACCAACTTTGATGATGATCATATTGACTTCTAATATTCAATTAATTTCTGATTGCATAAGATTTAAACATCATGCAAAATTGTATGTGTTGGCTGCTGTCAGCTTTTGGAATAATGTTGAAGAAATTTATCCTAATGCTTTGTCTGGGAATTGTGTCTCAAATTATTCTTCTTAACTACTTCTATTTGAAAAGTCACAAACTAATAGGATAAAGTGATTTCTAACTTGTAAGTTTATGGATCTGTTTGTGACATTGTTCTCACTATCAGTTGGCAAAGATTAATTGAAGTGAAGTTGGTATGGAAGAAGCATACAAGGAGAAAAGAAAGAAAGGAATTGATGAAGGCATGCAAAACCAGTTTCAAGTTGGTATGGAAGAAGTAGAGAGGGAGAAAAGAAAGAAAGGAATTCATGGAGGCATGCAAAACTAGTTTTGAGTTGGGAAACGAATAGATCAGAATGGGAAAACAGATTATCAAAAGATTTCTTTTTTCTTTTTTAAATTAATTTTGCTGACGGTTGTAACTAGCGCTAAATATTAAATGATTTTTTTTTAAATTATAATTTTGTTGGCAGTTATAACTGCCGTTAAATATTAGATAGTTTTTTTTAAAAAAATCATGATTTTGCTGGCGGTTGTAACTGTCACTAAATATTAGATGATTTTTTTAAAAAAAATATAATTTTACTAGCGGTTATAACTGCTGCTAAATATTAGATTTTTTTTAAAGAAAAGTTATGATTTTGCGTACGGTTATAATTAACTTTAAGAGTATTAGTGGTTATTATTCCGGTAGTTATATTAATCCAATAATATAATAATTTTGTGGCATTAAATTCTATGTTGATTGATTAAGTGACGGAAATAAAAATAGTGGCAGTTTTGATCGTCACTAAACCTCACACTTAATTCACGCTAAAAATCAATTTTTTAGTAGTTAAACCAAAGTAGTGGAGATATATTCTAGCTTTCTTAATATAAAGTTTCAACCATTTGTTTTAGATATCTTTTAACGTAAGTTTCAACGTCTCAATACTTTTGAATATACTATTTAATTGCTTTGATCCTTAAACCATTCAATCAAGATAGAAAATTATAGGTAAAGGGCTCTTTCAATACTTTTTGTACAGTTATGCCAATTATTGAGCCCTGGACCATATCATCATTGATATTTTATTGGAAACTATACACCAATTTATACATTTATATGTGAATTTTATATTTTGACTTAAAAATAATATTAAGAGTAAAATATAACAATTTATATATACTAAATACGATAAACTCCTCATATGTTATAATAAATAAAAAATAATTATATAAAGAAAAAAGTATAATAAAATATAAAATAATAATTAAAAAATGTAATTTTTATTAATTATTATAAATGAAAACTACTTATTTCATTATTTTGTGGGTTAATAAATACAAGAATTCGACCAATAGAAAAGATAATATACATACACGAAAAAACAAATCTAAAGAAACAATTATTGTTATAATTATAATAATCAGATTGTAAAAATATGTAAACGATTGAGTCATCCATTCCTCTGTTGCCAGAAACAGAGACAAAGAAATGGTTCCTTGGAACTCATTTCCGTTAGAAGTGAGTTACCAAGTATTAGGTTGGTTAGCTTTTCTTTCATGGGGAGTTGCAGGCTACCCACAACTCATCTTGAATTTTCGTAGGAAAAGGTTGTCTTTTTCATGTTCTATACTCATTTTTTGTTGCTGTTTTTCCTCTGGGGGTGGATTCTTAAATGGTTTGGTTGGTTTTTGTGATCAAACTCAGTGTGGTGGGATTAAGTTTGGATTTTCAGATTCTGAGCTTAACCAAGCACTGTTCATATCTCATATACAATGCTTCCCTCTTCTTTAGCCCTCTTGTTCAGAAGCAGTATTTTGAGAAGTATGGTTATGAACAGGTATGTTCTTTTCAACAGAGACTTTAACTTTGATGCCCTCATACATAATTTCTTGTGCAATTTTGGTTGATAATCTATTATTACTGCAGATGATTCCTGTTGCAGCTAACGATGTTGCTTTCTCCAGTCATGCAGTGGTATTACATCTAATTATAATTTGCCAATTTGCTATGTTTGAAGTAAGTATTATCACAAGCTCTTAGTAAGAGATTTTATTTTCTTCTCATCACTATACTTTTAGCTCCTGATCTTCTAAATTCAGAGATAGTGAATGTTTATTTGCAGCGTGGAAATCAGAAATTCTCCATCTATACCATTGCAATAGCTGTTGCAGTGTGGTTTACTGCTGCTGTTTGCTTTTTCATTGCATTGCCAACCCAATCTTGGCTTTGGCTAGTTTCCATCTTCAAGTAAGTTTCACTCTTTACATGAAAATTTTCTTTGACCCTATTCACTAGGGTTTGCTCCTAGTTCTAATGATATAGATAAATATTTGATTCTTGCACTTTTGCACTTTCTAAGATTCACATTATGTGTTGGGGTAAGCAAAGATGCCACTGAACATAGAAAATTTAAGTAATGATCAAGCTCAAACTTGGTTTAAAGAAATTTCGCAGAACTATGAAATAGAGGCTGTGATTGAATAGTATGCAGTCTTTTCACATATTTATGACTACTGATATAAAAGAGTTATAGGAAGTATACATTTGAAGTGTGATTATTTCTCATATATATGAATGAACTACCTTTGAGGATTTTAACTTGTTCAAAAGGGACTGTGTTGTAAATTGAGTCTGGTATCGTTTTGGAAAAGTTGAGTCATTTCAGTGTATGACACAGTGCAAAGCATCAACATCTTGAAGAACCTTTGAATGGAATGTTGATATTCTTCTGTCTCTTCATATTTCTTTATTTTAATATAATTGTTAACATTATAGAGTTCTTTTTCTGTGCAATTATTCAGTTTCCCTATAATAATTTGTGGAAATCAATTATACTGCAGCATAATTCAAGCAATTATGACCCTCATCAAATACTTTCCCCAGGTTAGAATCCCTTAACCTCCTCCATATCATGTTCTATGTATGGCATGCGTTGAAAATTGATACTCATAAGCAAATAGCTTCCCTATTTTGTAGCATAATTGACCTGATTTCAGGCTTTTTTGCAATGAGTTTTCAAACATGCATATGAACTTAGAATTTGGCTGTTTTTGCATACTTCAGATTTTCATACTTATGCTTCACTCATTGGTGATATTCTGGCAAATATTTAGTGTGTTTTCCATATATACTAATCTTATTAGTTTCTTATAATCTTTGGAGTTTGACAGAATAACACTGACAAACAAAAAGAGTAAGGAAAGGATACTTATTTGGTGTAGTTACTGAGTAATGACTACTTGCTTATGAAATCTAGACACTCCTGAACTTTTTGAGGAAGAGCACAAATGGATTTAGCATTGGAACTGTCCTACTTGATTTTTCTGGAGGTGTATTTAATTATTCACAAATGGCTGTGCAGTCCATAGACCAAGGTTTGTGAAGTAATTAAGAATTAGACCCTGTCATCAGATTTTATCTTTGAATATGTAAAATGAATTTCAATTTTATCTGAATGTAGGTTCCTGGGTGAACTTCTATGGAAACATTGGGAAAGTACTTATATCCTTGGTATGAAATCCTATGCTACTCTATATCCTTCTTCTAAAATCATTCAATATCCTTCTTCAAACTTGTTCAACATATTATTATTTATTATTACATTCTTTTAGACTTTGAAATTATTGGAAGTCTCACATCGACTAAAGATAAGATCAATTTATAATATATAAGTGGGTACATATCTCTTACAGGCCGGTTTTGTAAGGTTGAGTTAGGCGTAAAGTCCACTACTTAACATTGTACCAGAGTCATGAGTTAAATTTTATCTTAACAAAATTTATTGTTTGTTGAGTCTATTATTTCACCCGTTATCGGTCTGCTATCAGATCATCCGTTAATGTCTAGTTTTACACTTGGGATGTATATGCCTAGAGATAAAGTCAACTTACAATATATAAGTGAGTGCAAATCTCACCTTATAAGTAAATCTTGTAAAGTTGAATTAGGTTTAAAAGTTCACTTATTTTTGTTTTTTCTTTATCATTTCTAAAAGTGTTTGTGAAGAAACTTATCCGAATTAACTAAAATTCTTAACATTTGTGAAAATTTATGCTAAGCTTACTAATTTTGACTGATGAATTCTGATTTGTTTCTTCTTCTGTTACCATTGCAGGTAACAATATCCTATGATTCTATCTTAATATGTCAACATTATGTACTGTACCCTGATAACAAGAAAGGGCTTCCTTCTAAAAATTCTGAAGAAATCAAACAATCACTAATCTGTGCAAGTCCAAGTCCAATAGATCAGCAACAAATCAAAGGTTCTGTTACATCTTCATATCAGTCTCCACCAGAAGTGTGAGGTATACATAACTTGGATCATGCAGGGTACAAATTTGTATATATATAATAAGAAAACATTTATTGAGAGAAGTGAGGTATTTCAAATCACCCATGTATATTCAGGAATTCATTCCTAACTTTCCATTCTGTATTGAAAAAATGTAATGTCCTCAATTCATACATTAAACCAATATTATTTAGCTAAAATGACAGTGATTTGTGTTTCTTGGTTAAATAGTTTAGGGTTAGAATTTAAGTCATACATTCTTCATATGAAATAAACGTTTAGTCAGCATAATAAGTGCATCAAAGGATGACAGTTCAGCAGGAATGCCGAAACCACAGCCATATAAAGCATGACATATATATATATATATATATATATATATATATATATATATATATATATATATGCAGTGCCTTGTGGCAAAATATATCTACTTTGATATACATATAAATGAATATTACATTTTAAAATAAATATAATTGAATAACAATAATAATATTTTATAAAATTATTAGAATAGCATATTATTTAGAAAAGTTGAGGTATATAAGTAATTCAAAAGCATAAAGTTTACGTACAGTAATATCCATAATCTATGATGAAATCATATTTAGTAAATGTTTACAAACTAGCATTTGGCATTTGTACTCGTGCGACGCACGGGCTTTTTAAAAAAATAAAATAAAATATTATATAAATTTATATTTATAAAAATATAATTAAATTTTAATATAAGTGTTTTATTATATATAATTAAATATCAAATGATTTTTTATTAATGTTTTCAATTTTATTTTTTTAATATATTTTAAGTTTGATCAATATTTTTAAAGGGTAATTTATTTATTATTGACATTTTACATCGTAGCAATCAAAATGATTTTTGTTAAAAGTTTAACTTGAGTATAACATAAATTAGCATTTAATATTTGTGGAGAATGACAATGTTGAAAAAATAAATTGTATATTATTTGTAGTAAATAATTAAATATTATTATGTGATAAATAATTGAACATTTGCAAATAAATATATAAAAATTATTGAAAAATAATTGGTAAGCACTTTTTTCATTTAAATTTAATGTTGTATAGTAGGGAGTAAGAACAATCGAGAATTATGAATAAGTTGTAAAAGATTAATAAAATTCATGAACCCTTGAGTAAATATTAAGTTAGATTTAAGAAAGATATAAATAATATATATATATATATATATAAGTTTATAATACATTTAAATATGTTTTCAATATTTTTGTGAAAAAATATAAAGTTGAATATTTTGGGAAAAGAAATATTTGGTCAATGAAAAAAGAAAATAAAATTCAAATGTTAGAAAAATACAAACAAATTTTTTGTTTGAAAAGACTAACTTTCAAGGCCTAAAAAGGAAAAACTCGAGAAAAAGAATATGGAATTAAAGATATAAATGAAAGTGATATTGAGGGTTCAAATCTTACACAAATAAACAATAAAGTTAAAATTCATTTCAAAAACACATTATGATTGGAGTATATGACAAAATGAGCAAGCGGATGATGAAAAAAATCAACCCAGTGCATTGAGAGAAAAAAATTACATGTGTTGTGTTTGGGCAAACTCAAGCATCAACGATTTATGAGAGAAAACAAAATGCTAAACGATTGGAGAAGGTGATACAATAAAATATTCCAAAAATTAGATCAATTTAAAAAATAGAAAAAATAGAGATACGCATAATTTAATGCTTCAGCTTGATAAAGTTTTTTTATTTTTATTTTATTTTTGGGTGAAAATTGAAATGTCCAATACATGTTTTGATGGGGTTCATTCATATAAAACACCTTTTTTGGCCTGTACACCAAATTTTGTAAATGACTAATATACCCTTTTAACTTTGATTAGGTTAAAAACCCTAAATCATACATCTTTCTCACATTTTTCCTTTTGGACAGCCGCTAATCCTTCCTACATCTCTTTCATTGCGCTGCTGAATTGTCTGCTATAATTGATGTAACAATATTTCCAGCTAGTTTCCGCATGTAGATAAAGAAAATAATTTTAGTGATTAAGAAAAAGTAACACATTCAATTTAACTTTATATATTTTAAAATAAGAAAAATTTAAATATTTAAATATTTTAAAATTTACTTTTAAAATATTTTTTTTAGTTAAGTTAATCTAATTCTGCATTGATTTTTTTTTATTTAATCACACCGTTTATCTTCATAGCATAAATTGAATTACCATATTATTTTTATCTTTGGAAAATAATATTCTAACTCCCAATTTTTGACTCTTTTTCTTACTTCCTGACCTGGCAGCTTATGTGCATTTAATTTTTTAATTTGTGTTTTATTTTGTAAAGACACTTTGGCAATGGGTGAAAAGCAAAGGGAGGAAGGGTTCGTCTATCCTGCAGACCACACTCACACAAACAATTAGGGTTTTTCTCTTCTGTAGAACATGAACAAAGGTGGAGAAGACAAAATTTGATTATGCCCATTTCCAACTATCACTTAATTGAAGCGCTTCCATTTTCGATATTAAGGTATGCTAGGTAGGAGTTGCATTTGTTAGTGATTTTGAAGTACGAAATTGCTTTCGGAATTCAACAAGTGTTTGAATGGCGATGACCGCGAACGATGGTGGTGTTGGCAGCAGCGGCGACAACCAAACCTACAAACTGTACCGTCACTTGAAAACCCTAACCGACCACGAAAACGTTGTGTCGTGTGTGAAGTTTTCGAACAATGGAACGCTATTAGCCTCGACAAAACCCCACTCATTTGGTCATCTACCATGCTCTCCTTCCTCCACCGCTTCATCAGCCACTCTGAGGGCATCTCCAACCTGGCTTGGTCCTCAGACTCTCATTATATATGTTCTGCCTCTGAAGATTGCACCATCCGCATTTGGGACGCCACCAAGGGCGATTGTGTGAAGATCCTTTGCGACCACTCTGATACAATCTTCTATTTGAATTTCAATCCCTAATCAAGCTACATCATGTCCGGGTCATTGGATGAGAGCATTAGGGTTTGGAATGTGAAGACCGACAAATGTGTCCAAGTCATCAACGACCACTCCATGCCCGTCACCTCTGTGCACTACATATCTTAGTTTTAAAACTTGTATTTATTACAACTTTTATGAAATTGTCATTGATTTATGGACAATTGTAGTAATTGTTATTGACTTTTTTTTGGGATATAGTTTTTGGTTTATGAAAGTAGATTGGGGAGGATATAGCAAATTGTTTTTATAATTGTTTGCCATTGATTGGGTTCATTATAGAATATTGTTGTGGTCAGCAATCTAGTAAAACTGGTTTAGGGGATGAGTCCCTTACCACAAATCATATTGTTGTGCAAAATGTAATAAGTAGGTCACCATTTAATATGTCAGTGGCGAGCAGTTAATGAATCCAATTCACATGATGTTTCTGAAGTGTGAATTGTGGACCAATTAAGCCAGAGCAATTTTTATTATGTTCAATATTCCTTTCATACATGTTAAGGTCTTCTAATACAGTAAAAATGGTTTACATGTAAACTTCCTTAAAATAGAGCAGTAGTTATACTATTATTTAAAAAGTATGGGCAGGTCACCAATTAATATGTCAGTGGTCACCAATAATTCAATCCAGAGTTTACATATATGTGAGCTTAATTTATGGACAAATTATCTCCCACCAATTTTTATTATGTTCAATGTACATTCCACACATGTTAAGAAGGTCATGTAATTCACTATAACTAGTTTACATGTTCAGTCCCTAATGACAGGCTACGATTCATACTTTTGTGCAAAACGTAATGGGTAGGTCACCATGTAATATGTCAAGGGTCACTAGTTAATGAATCCACAGTTATCATGTCTGTTAGGTGAGTGTTGTGGACCAATTATCCTATAACAATTTTTATTAGGATTAAATATATCTTTCATACATGTTGTTAAGGTCTTCTAATACACTATAAATGATTAACATGTGAACTTTCTTAAAATAGAGCGGTGGTTATACTACTATTCAAAAAGTATTGGGAAGGTCACCAGTTAATATATCAATGGTCACCAATATTTCAATACAGAGTTTACATATATATGAATTGAATTTTGTGGACCAATTCTATCCCACTAATTTTTATTATGTTATTATGTTCAATATACCCCCCACACATGTTAGGAAGGTTATGTAATTCATTGTAACTTGTTTACATGTTCAATCCCTAATGACAGGCCACAATTCATATTGTTGATCAAAACGTAATGGGCAGGTCACTATGTAATACGTCGGGGTCACTAGTTAATGAATCCACAGTTATCATGTTTTTGAGGTAGGGGTTGTGGACCAATTATCATAGAGAAATTTTTATTAGGATTAAATATACCTTTCATACATGTTGTTAAGGTCTTCTAATACATTACAAATGGTTTACATGTGGACTTTCTTAAAACAGAACAGTGGTTATACTAATATTCAAAAAGTATAGGGCATGTCACCAGTTAATATGTCAATGGTCACCAGTATTTCAATCCAGAGTTTACTTATATGTGAACTGAATTTTGTGAACCAATTCTCTCCCACTAATTTTTATAATGTTCAATATACCTTCCACACATGTTAGGAAATTCATGACTGTAACTGGTTTACATGTTTAATCCTTATGATAGACCACAATTCATATCGTTGAGCAAAACGTAATGAGCAGATCACCATGTAATACATTAGGGGCCATCAGTTAATGAATCCACAATTATCATGTCTATGAGGTGGGGTTATGGACTAATTATCCTAGATCAATTTTATTAGGATTAAATATACCTTTCATACATGTTGTTAAGGTCTTCTAATACACTAAAAATGGATTACATGTGGACTTCCTTAAAAGAGATTTGTGGTTATACTACTATTCAAAAAGTATTGGGCAGGTCACCAGTTAATATGTAAGTGGTCACCAGTAATTCAATCCAGAGTTTACATATATGTCAATGATCACCAGTAATTCAACCTGTCACCACACACAACCATCGAGCTAAATCGAACTAACGGAAAGCAGCAATAACCCTAACACCATTCCAAGGACAACAAAAATCTTGGAACAAAATGGGATTTCGTTTAGGGTTCAAGAATAACACCAAAACTTAGAAATCTCGTCTTTCGTTTAAGGCTCAAAGCCCATGTTAGCAGCTCCTCACTGTAGAAATCACCAAGGCCGATTCGACACGAGTTGAAGAAACTAGTGTAGCCTCCATTGGTGGTGTAAGAATCGAGGTGGCCTCTGATTATGAGGAGAGTTTCATTCACGGGATCACCCTCGCGAACTAGGTACGTGTTCTCCGTGCACAGCGCCGGCTTTAGCCTCTCAAATCACATTTCGTCTTCTCCACACTTTGTTTATGTTCTACGGAAGAGAGAAACCTTAATCTTTTTGGTGTGGTTTGCAGGATAGACGAGCATTTTCTCCCTTTGCTTTTCACCCATTGCACAATGTTTTTGCAAAACAAAATACAATTAAAAAATTAAATACACATCAACTGCCAGGTCAGGAAGTAAGAGAAATAGTCAAAAATTGGGAGTTAGAATATCATTTTCCTTTATCTTTTCAGAAATATTTTTTTTGTCAAACTGAAGTCAGAATAGATTTTTTCTTCTTTCATGTTTTAAGACATGAAGACGTATAAATATAAATGGTTAAACATTAAATAAATAAACATATTAAATAATTAGATAAAGTTTTAAAAAACAAAACAAATTCGTAAAGGGGACAAAAAGCGTAACAAGAAGAAGACGAAGAAATCCTTATCACCGATATAATCTGTACTTTTCTTAAAAAAAGCATAATTGACCAAGAACACTAAAAACCGTAAAAGGAAAAAACAAAAAGCAATTTTAGCCAAAATCTTTTAATATTAAGATAATTTGAGTCTTATAATTTTTAAATCATTATAACTTATAAAACACAATTTTTCTAGGATTTTACACTTATACACATTAGGTGCATCTATGGTACAAATATTACTTCTAAAAAGTTAAATTATTTTTATTATTATAAATTTAAGTTTTCAAAGATTTAATTGAAATTTAACATAAGCATAATTTAAATAATAAGATTTTATTATTTATATACTGTTTTAATAAAATAAATTATATTTAAAATGGCTTTAAATATTTAGTGGGTTTCTCGTAAGTGGATTTGTTTGTCAAAAAGATATTGAAGTCTGTTGAAAACATTTATATATAAATTACAAAAAAAAAAGTTCTAACTTTTTACCATTTTGTTTTCCTTTGGACGTAAATATTTTTCAATTTTCCACATATATATATATATATATATATATATATATATATATATATATATATATATATATATATATTTAAAAAATTAAAAAGTATTTACACAAAAAGTTAAAGAAAATATTAGAAAAACTATAACCTTTTATTTTAATTTGAGAATCAAATTATTAGAAAATATCTCACATAAAAGAATTGTTTACACAAAAACTTTAAAATATTTAAATTTTTAAATCATATTATTAAAAAATTATTTTTCAATCATATTATTAAAAATTAAGATATAAAAGATAATAAAAATTTCAAATTATTATATAAAACTAAAAAATATATAATACAATTTTTTTTTAAATATTAAATATTTTTAGATACGAACATTGCATCAAGCATACACAACTTTAATTAGTGCTAATTAATTACGTTGAAGTCGTGTTTAACATTCATGACTTCGTGATGTATACAGAAGTTGTGATATTGGTATATATGACTTCACTTTTAAAATATTTAAATTTTTAAATCATATTATTAAAAAAATTATTTTTAAATCATATTATTAAAAAATTAAGATATAAAAGATAATAAAAAATTTCAAATTATTATAAAATTAAAAAATATATAATACAATTTTTTTTAAAATATTAAATATTTTTAGATACGAAAATCGCATCAAGCATACACAATTTTGATTAGTGCTAATTAATTACCGTTGAAGTCGTGTTTAACATTCATGACTTGTCATGTATACACAAGTTTTGATATTGGTATATGACTACACTTTTAAAATATTTAAATTTTTAAATCATATTATTAAAAAAATTATTTTTAAATCATATTATTAAAAAATTAAGATAAAAAAGATAATAAAAATTTCAAATTATTATATAAAATTAAAAAATATATAATACAATTTTTTTTAAAATATTAAATATTTTTAGATACGAAAATCGCGTCAAGCATACACAACTTTGATTAGTGCTAATTAATTACTGTTGAAGTCGTGTTTAACATTCATGACTTCATCATGTATACACAAGTTGTGATATTGGTATATGACTTCACTTGCATGGTTATCCGTAACGGGCACAACTTCTTTCACATAAAGTTGTGTCACTTTAGCACGACTTAATTAACTTTATCCATAACTTAAAAAATAAAAGTGAACCCATATCCGTAATTAGCAAAAATAAATGGCCCACATGTAAAACTTTTTGTCTTCTTTTAAACTAGTTCATAGTCATGACCTTTACCAATATATCTGAAACAATGTTATAGGCATTAATGATTTACATTTCAATCCTTAACTAATTTTGCACTTGATATTTTCGTAATCATTCTCATCTCAGAAATCCTCAATGACATATTCACACGGTCATCTTTAGAGAAATAATGATTCATGATCACAATTTGGTAAATAATATTTATTTTTCCTCCATGTGGATTATGAGATTGAGGATTCCTGTTATGAGGATGATAACGACAACATGAAGTGGTTAAAATGGTTGAGGATGTGCGGTTCACCATTATGCCTATAACATGTGTTAGACTTCAAAAAATGTTATATGCAAATATATATATATTAGATATTAGGTGAGTAACTTACCTAAAATCTTGAAATATGTAATATCAATTATAATAATAAAAGAAACCTTAATATTAGTGTTAGTTTTATCATTTCTTCGAATTGAGATATTTTATATTACATAAAGACAATATAAGATAAAGACAAATAATGTTTGTCATTGTTTTCCATTTTATAAAGAGTGTCAAAAGTAAAGGGAAAAAATGATACAACTTTGCATATTAAATACATCAACAACAAAAGTATTGTGCAAAGAAACAATGTGAGTTTCTAAACAAAATCAATATTCATTTTAACTCTTCACCAAAAATATAATAAGTAGGTATATGCATGTATTTGAATCATCTCAAGAGTCACCTCAAACTCCATAAATCAACTTACTTTTCATTTTATTTAAAAAAAAAGATTACGACAAAAGAGGTGAACTCATAACTATGGGTACCTACAGAAGAAACAAACTTAATTACATAAGAATGATCAAAATTACAAGAAAAAAAATCGTGATAATAATAAAATACACAATTTTATTGTTTCTTTCCCCACCATCTTGTACTTCTACCGACAACTTACAAAACTTTTAGCAATCGTAAATAATTACTAAGAAATCTTACGTATGGAAATTTTGTTCTTCAAAAATGAATGTGTTTGAAAATTCAAAAGTAAATGAAAGTGCATTAAAATAAGAGTCAAAGATAAAGAAAAAACAACCCAGGAATGATTGGTAAAACACCAATCATTGTTACAATTTGACCCTAATCATCCTTTAGGAAGATCTATGGAGATGAAAACCTATTTTTACTTTTCTTTTTCTTTTCATCCACTCTATTTGTGGGTTGCAAGTTCTCCACCAACATCAAATGGACAACTACTACATCGCTCTCTAGAAACCTTTACAAGTATGTGAGAATTTTCTCGTACTCTGTTGTTGTTCTCCATTTCTTGTGCATTTATAGCATTAGATTGCTAGTTGTTAATGTACAAGAAGACGGCCGCACCCAACAATTATGTGAATTAGGGTTTCAATCGTTTTTGTGTACAAGTTCAACTTTGATGGGCTTAGCCCAATTTAAGATGGGCTCTTTTATCTTAGTTTTTTCTTTCTATGATGAATTTGTGTTGTCATTTTTATATAAGTTGGAATGATCGTATATGATTTTTTAAAAAGATTCTAAATTTCAAAATGTTATATTTTTGCAAGCATATAATGAATTCATGATATAAGAATTAGTTTGACATCTTATGATAAATGAAACACTTCATTTATTTTTGTAATATTTATATTATAACTAAATAAAAAAATTATTTATTCATATTTAAGTATTGAATATAAACAAAAGTAATTGATATTTTATTATTAATAATGACTTATAAAATATAAATTATTAACCAAGTTTTTGTGACTTAATTAAAATTAACAATGAGATTTGTAGGTAGAAATTCCTTGTTGTTATTAATTTAAAGTTTATTTTTTGTTATAGGTTTCAAATCCGTTGATTTCAGATTATGTTGTTCCTTGGAAAAGAGTTTGTTTTGTATGTTTTCTAACATGGATTTAGTTTGATTTCCCATGTTTTTTTAATAAATTTTTTTATATGACATATATCAAAGTTGATAAAAATTAAAATAATAATAACAATGCAAATAAGGAAGTATTACTATAGATTAAGTTAGATATACATCTCTATTTATTTTTGGATACATGAGTTACAACATTTTAAAAATATTAAAATTTAATAAAATAAGGATAACTTAAAATATCGATGTACAAATATATTGTTAAAAGGCTTTTAACAAAATCAAATTTAATCACACCAATAACTTATAATATTTTTAGTGACAACTACCGTTGAAGTCATGTTTAACATTCATGACTTCATCATGTATACACAAGTTGTGCTATTGGTATATGACTTCAGTTGCATGGGTTGTCCATAATGAGCACGACTTCTTTCAAATAAAGTTATATCACTTTAGCACAACTTAATTAACTTCATCCATAATTAAAAAAAAAATGAACCCATATCCATAATTAACAAAAAAAATGAGCCACATTTGTAAGAAAAACAATTTTGATTGTAGTCAATTCCTTTCCTTTTGACTAACACCTTCTTACAACTAAATGGTCCTCGTATCCAATTGCTTCAACTCTAGGTGACCATTCTTTATTCTTCTTAAAGACTATTTATTAGGGGTGGGCAAAAAATCTAATTTTCTTGATCCAATCCACTTTTGCTCCAATCCAATCCATTTATAATCCATTTTATTAAAAATTCAATCCATTTAAAATCCATTTAATGGATCTGGATTTCAATCTAATCTACATTTTATATATCTTATGGATTGGATATCCATTTTATAAATCAAGATTTTTAAATGTGGATAATCCAAAAAATCCAATCCAAATTTTCAATTTAAATTTTTAGTTGGGTTAGACTAAAGGTTGAGATGGACTATGCTAAATTCAGACTTGGATGGACCTTGCTCGACGACCTATACGGATCGGGCAGGCCCGACGACCATAAGAGGTTGGGCGAGCCTAAAGATATGAACGGGCTAGGCGGGCCCAATGACCCGAATGGGCCCAACGATCCGGAAAATTCGAGTGAACCCGATGACCCGAACGGGGCAGGCGGGCCCAATGACCAAATGAGCCAGGTGGGCCTGAAGACCCGAACAGGCCAGGCAAGTTCGAAGATCTGAACGGGCCAAGCAGGCTCGATGACCTGAACGGGTCAAGCGGGCTTGAAGACCCGAACGGGTCAGGAAGGCCCAAAGACCCGAACGGGTCAGGCGGACCCAAAGACTCGAACGGACCAGGCGGGACCACTGACGAAAACAGGTAAGGTAGCCCAAAAACCCGAATGGGTCAGGCAGGCCCAAAGACCCGAACGGGCCCGACGAACCGAACAGGCCCAAAGATCTGAATGGGGCGGACGACCTAGATGGGCCCGACGACCCGGACATGCCTGATGACCCGGACGGGCCCGACGACCCGGACGAGCCTGAAAACCTACACGGGCCTTACGACCTGGATGACAAGACGAAACGAAGACCCAGACGGGCATTACGACCCAAACGCTCCCTACGACCTAGACGGGCCCGACGACCCAAACGGGCCTGACGACCTGGACATGCCCGACGACCCGGATCGGTCCGATTACCCGAACGGGCCTGACGACCTTGACGTACCCGACGACCCAGACGGGCCCCACGACTCGAACGTGCCCGACTACCTGATTTGGCCCGACTGTTTGGATGGGTCTATCCGGGTCGTCTGGCCTGTCTGGCCCATCCGAGTTGTCAGACCCATTCGGGTCGTTCGGCCCGTTCGCGTCGTTGAGCTTGTTCGTGTTGTCGGGCCCGTCCGATTTGTCAGGCTCGTCCGGGTCATCGAACCCGTTTGGGTTGTCGAGCCCATATGGGTCGTCCGGGTCGTCGGGTCCATCCGGGTCATCCGGGCCTAAATGACACAAGTTTTAAAAAATTTAATTTAAATTTCTTTTATAAAAAATGAATTCTGGATTTTGAACTTGATCCAAATATTTGAATTGGATTTAAATCTTGATCCAAATATTTGGATCTGGATTTTAAAAAAATCCAAACTACTTTTGCTAAAATTATGTATTTGGGTCAAAAATCTAATCCAATTATTTGGATCTAAAATAGATGTGGATTGGATCATTAAAAATCCAATCCATGCCCACCCCTACTATTTACAACCAACATTTTGGAGGTTTCACTAGTTACCAAGTTTGGTTCTTGTTAAGAGACTCCATTTTCTCACCCATATCAACAATCTACTATGCACCGACAAAGAATCCATATAGATTGCTTTAGCTAGAATTCTTTTGACAACCCAACATTAGAAGGCATGCAACGAGCTCTCTTTAAAATAGTTCTATTCATATCTTCTACAAAATCGTTTTTCTTAAGCTATCTTTAAATTGACCTTCACAAAACTCTAAACATTGTCAGTTCGAATATGCTAAATATTTTTCCTAGTTTAATTTTTTATAACCACTTTCCACTTTTTACAAGTGGGAACGACAACATTATTGTGGTTAAGAACAAAAATCCAAACTTTTCTTAAATAATTATCAATGAAAATTCTAATTCTTCATACCTCATTATGTTACTTGAGCTAAAAGGGGTTATTTACTTACAGAATATAATCAATTAATGCATTATAAGTGTCAAATTTATGTGGAAATTAAGGTATTCTAGACACTTATCACTTACCCACCCTTATTTTACATTTCAATTCATGTTTACATTGCCTTAACTTCATACACAAGTTATATATTAGTACGTGCTTTTGTTTGTTCAATCAATTCAAGAAAAAAAATATTTTACTTTATCATGTGGACTAGTAACAAAACCAAATTTGAAGACATATTACGTTACATAAAGTTTTACAAGTAAAATACTTACAAAAAAGTATACTAGACATGAATCAACTTTACCATGCCAGCAATATAGTCCTTTTTAATGTTACATGTAACACTCCAATTTTGGTATGTCATGAAAAGTTAGAAAATTACCGTGTTAAGCAGAAAAGGATTATCATTGAAAGTGTACTAATAAAAAAACTTTTAATTTGATTTAAATTACATAGTTCAAAATGTCAATTTGTCAAAAAAATTCCAATAACAATTGCGAACAAAAGAAAATTACATAGTTTCTAGTATCTGATTTAAAACAACTAAATAAATTATAAAAACTTCCGAGTTCACCCTAGCCTCTCATCGATCTACTCCATGCCAAAATCATCTGCATTATCATCTGCTCCTGTATAACACACACTTTATACGATCATCACACACAACAAACACATAAACAAACAAATAGGGGTAAGCTAACCATAAACAATGATATATGAAAGAAATTCGTAAATAAAACATGGCAATTAATACTCAACATCTCATTCAAGTAACACATAAGCATTATGATCATAATCAAACTTTATTTTGAACACACAACCTCCAACATCCAAACAACCATGTCGAACCAATAGACTGTTCACATTCATCTAAAATCCTTAAACATATTAATCACAATCAAGCTTTGGTTTTCTATGGCCTTTTACCCCACAACAACATCTAGTTTCCTAGAAATAGACGGTTCGATGTGTACTGCTGTCGCAGCCAGACTGTCTCCCTTATTTCTCAAGGAATTATGAGTGAAAACGTCGATGCATCGTACACCGGACACTATACTCGTAACGAGCCGAAATAAGGCGAAACATCTTTCCTCTCCCCACTGCTTTGCACAGGCGAGAGAGTACAACACTCAGATCAATCTTCTACCACTGCTTCACACAGGCAAAAAGGATCCCTTTCCACTGCTTCACACAGGCGAAAAAGTCATAACTGGGTCTCTAGGTACGGAAAACCTCACACAACATTTAATTCCACCAAGATTCTTCAAGCAAGGCAAAACACTCCCAATATGCAACACATGAGAATTACAAATTGCCAACAAAATACACACCACCACATCATGCTTGAAAAATAAAGTTCTATAACAAAAACCAAATTCATATGTCACATGTGTAAGTAAAGATAATCAAATAATACAATGGTATTATTTAATACTATCATGCATCAAAACATTTACTACAAAAAGCCAAAGTAAAGAACATCCACGTTAAATGCCAAACGTCCTATCAAACACCAATGAACCAAACACCGAGAGATAGCTAAAAGAGGAAACCCATGGACCTTGCGTGTATGAATTAAAGAGAAGCAACATGTTGCAACGCTCACAACTAAAGTTTGGCTAACAAGTCAAGCTAGATGAATCTTCTATTTATGTTGGGTTTGTACCCAAACATGAACACAAAGTATTGAATAAAAGGCATGTGAAATTACTCCTAGAAGCTCATAACGTATGGATGTCCCATCACAAATAAGCAAGTACTACACCCTAATACTTTTACATTGCACCAAGTGCTGAAAGAAGGAAAAAAATCATTATATGTTGTGTGACTTTTCTTCCAACCAAAAATAGAAGGAGAAACCCCAACAACCTCTCTACCCCACCCTTAATGTGAAATTAAAATAATATACAAAGGAAGAAAAGTATTGCACGTAAACTAATGTGACTATGAACCAAAAGAAGAGACAATAACTAAGGAAAGAGAAAAGGAATTCATGTAAAGAAGCATAAAGCCAAAATCATATGTGGTAAGATTTGTTTAAGAAAAGAAACCAAAATATATAGCAATGCTCTTATGTGATATGCACCTAAATGACTTTTAAGAAGGAGAAAAGTAAATTTATATGTGGTAAAAAAATAACAAAGCTGCGACGTTGAACCAATGAAACAAAACTAGAAAGCACCCTAGCACTCTATTACCATGCAAAAATAATTTGCACCTTTAACAAGTAGGGTCCTACATCAATGCTATACATCCTATCAATGAATAAGGGTTTTGACCCATTAAATGTGTAAGACCCGTAGAATTTAATTAATTAAATAAATAAATATTTAATAAATGCGGTTAAGAAGAGCATTTATGACATTAAATTCTGATTAATATGATGTGAAAAAGTACTAGCTCAGGTGGTTGAGAGTACTTTAATTGTGTGAGACTTGGGTTCAAGTTTGTATATGCCAATTATTATGTGTTATTTAATTACTATTGTTTTAATAATATGATTGATCACGTTTCTTATGATATAATGCTTGAATTGTATTAGTGAGCAAGAAACATGAATTGACATGATGGTTTGACATTGACTTGGCATTTGTATGGTTGTGGGTTCAAACCTTGGAGAACCTAAATTAAACCTTTATTTTAGCTATTTTTGGTTTTGGATTGAATATGAAAGGGTAGAGGAAAACCCTAGCAGCCAAGGAGGGCTAGAAAACCATCATAAGACAACCAATTAAAGGATATTAACCATAATTTAATTGGATTTTCGTTTTATGTCATTAACTCACATTAAGGCACTATTAAAAAGGTAAAATTTAGGCTGGGAGAAAGGTTTTGCAAGGCTGTTATTGAGGTGAGAGAACAAAGCACGAAAATTAGAGAGTGGGGAGAACTTTTCAATTGTCAAAGCTTTAAGCAAAGGAAAACCAGGTTAGGGGAGCTTTACGAATTAAGTTTATGTTTAATTTTGATTGGTATGATAATTGGAGTACCTTACATGTTAAACTTATTCTAAATGTGATTGGCATGCTAAATAGGGTAATTTCATGTGTTGACTATTTTAAGTCTGATTGACATGCTAAGTATGGTATGATTATGTATGAATTGTATATTCTATTTTTTAAAGTTTGTGATACTGGAAAATTTTTCAGAATTAGTCTGGTTGGTGGTGAACTGCTGCCATACTATCTTTTCCGTGCTAGGCCATTTAGGGTTCCTGCAAAGGAACCACCTGCCAAAAATAGTGTAAAGATAGTCTGTTTAACCAACTATGACCAAGCCTTGCCAGAGTTGGCTGGTTGACCAGTTTGACTCATACGGCCGCCCATTGAGAAGCGGACATGTGGCGGTACACTTTCTCTCTCCAGAATTAGAGTTTCCCATGTATGTTTCTTCCATGGTTGATGGCCGCTGCGAGGAGGACAGATCAGACTACCGTAGATGATTCGCGATGACTTTTGTAACATCCCTAAGGAATATTACTGATATTAAATAAATAAAATTCGAAATACAATAAATACCGCATTGAATAAAACTATTTCCCAAAACAAGGGAAATTTAAAACTTTAATATGTAATAAGCTATAAAACCAGGAGTCCATAATTTCATAAAACTGAAATAAAAGTCAATGGCTCCCGCCAGATTTACATGATATTCTCAAAGCTAAAATGATAAAACATAGAATATATGTATATACAAAAACATCCACTGCTAGCCTTCGCTCCGGTCTAAGCATCTCCTGGCCCACCTGTCACGTCATCTGCTCCCGGATAACAAGTTATCCGATCATCGCCACACACACACAGAAAGGGTGAGCTATGCACAATAAAAATATAAACAGATATAAGAAATAAACATGTTTTCCCAACCCAAAAATAGCATTACTACAATTCTCATACTTTTCAAAACACCCAACCATGACCTCATAGTCCTTCATGAGTCATATGCATGAACTAGATCTTGGGACTTCACTGTGCTTCCACGAAACTAACTCATTCGTGGTCCAACCCTATGAGCCTATCCCGCTCATAGTCTTGCCCTACAGACTCATCGCTTGTAGTAAAAACATCTAAGTCTCATAACTTGGACCTTGGCATGCACGCAATCACCATACTATGGACTCCTCGCCCAATAGTAGCCGACGGGAACATAACAGTTCCTTGCCCATCGTGCGCCCGACACATGCAATCACCATACTAAGGACTCCTCGCCCATTAGTAGCCGACGGGAACTCAACCA
>Ga0209589_1002095_pt1 | contig 34102 bp, 22 predicted proteins | sample CowpeawhiteBW_FD_187525 | JGI IMG/M metagenome (GOLD analysis project Ga0209589, IMG submission 187525) | Root nodule microbial communities of legume samples collected from California USA - Cow pea white BW (SPAdes) (version 2) | ecosystem: Host-associated > Plants > Roots > Nodule | place: USA...
AGCATTAATGATGTTTGACCATCTCATGGGCTGGGCCTTGACTTGGGCTCTAGCTTGGGCTGTGAGTGGGCCTGGGCCCTAACCCAGGCCCTTAAGGTTTATTGAACGCGGGGGCTTCTATCATACTAAGTTCATTGGAGTGGTCGACCTAGGCTCTAATCTTACCGGATATGCTGGAGTAGTCGGTCTAGGCCGGCTACTTGTCTTGATGGCTTATGTTGTTGATATGAGATGCAGGTTGTTCCTTTAGATGTTTAGTTTAGGTTAAAATCGGTACAAGTTTAGGCTAACTCGGCCAAGGCTGGAAACTTGGCTGCCTTAATATACACATTGTTTACTTATTTGGTCGAGTTTGGCTAGGTGTGGTACAATCATGATTTAAACTGTTATTCTGCTTTAACATGAATATAAGTACTACACTACAACAAGATATGATGCTTCAAATATGGAAAGAGTAATCAGCAGGAGGGAGGGTCACACAAGGGACGAGAGAGTGTGGTTCTTCTAGTACACACTAGAAAAATAAATGTAAAATAAAGTTAAACTAAGCTCTGGAATTAAAACCAAACTCACAAAAACAAAGCCATCCTAAATCATATTTGAAGCTTCAACTTCAGCTTTGGAATTCTGCATGTAAGATGCGTGGTCTCTGTCTGCACGTGTCAAGAAAAAGGGAAATGATCAGTGTGCTTCATTACATTGTAATGAAAACTTCATAACATCCCCTCCTCTCTTATCTCTTAGTTTTTTACTTTTTACTATTTTTTGAGACCTTGCTTTTGTTATCTCAATCACATTTTAGCAAAAAAATTAACAATTCGATTACAATATGGCCCTAAGTGAAGTTGCTAAATAATCTATACCGTTTATGAATGCAGTTTTTGTTACTTAAAAATTAAGAATATCAACTGGGTTTTAGTGCAATTAGTAGAAACATGAAGTTCCAGCATAAGATCTCATTTGTAAAGGAATCACACATATTGTAAAATCACAAATTAGAAGTGTTTTGTGGAGAAACTTAAAAATTTCACTTTGAGCATTTTATTTATTTTTCAACTTTTTAGTAAATTATTCACCTTGATTCTATTTCTTAGGAATCAGTCATACCTATTGTAGAAGCTGTAATTTCTACTGCAGAATCAGTATAAGTCCCCTTTGAAGATAAATTATTATGAAGAATCTTTCTTCCAACGTAGAATACTGGTTTTTGAGGTAAGGAAACTATTGCACTTTTGTTTGTCAACATTGATACAATATCAGACATGTTGGGTCGATCATCTGCATAATGTTCTACACACAACAGACCAATATGAATGCATCTTTGTACTTCATCAGGATCAATCCACTCCTTTATTGATGGATCCACTAACTCTAAACTTGCACCATCTTTCCATAACTCCCATGTCTGTCAATATTTTACTCAAATTAGACACAGGAAACAATAAGAAAATAATAACTCAATATGACTTATTTTACATACATGTCCTATTAGATTTAATGGGCGATCAACATCATAGCAACCAAAGTTTCTTCTTCCACTGACAATTTCAAGTAACAACACTCCAAAACTATATACATCAGACTTTATAGAGAAAGATCCTTCCATCATATATTCTGGAGGCATGTAACCACTGCAAGAAAAACTAATTTGTAACATGTTGAAATGATTTTTATATATTCATAGAAAATGGAACCAAGAGAATTTATCAAGCTCACTGAGTTCCAACGATTCTGTTGGTATTTGAGGCTGATTCTTGTTGTGTGAATATTCTCGCCATCCCAAAATCTGAAATTTTTGGATTCATATTTTTCATCTAAAAGAATGTTGCTAGCTTAATGTCTCTGGATGACTTTGAGTCTTGAGTACTTATGAAGATAAAGTAATCCTTGAGAAATTCCTTCTATTATTTTGAAGCGCTTCTTCCAATCTAGTAATTTTCCTCTTCTACAATCTTCCAATCGTCAATATATAAATATTAATGAGTTAGTATGTGTACCAAACAAAAATTACTATTTTAGTGTGAGTATTGAGTGCCCTCAACCATCACTGAAAAACGGTAGTTAAGAAAACTAAAAGTTTCCCTCTATGTGTATTCTAATTGATACGTAACAATGAAAACAATTTTTTGTTTCTCTCCTTCGAAAGAACACATAATATACTGGACTCTTGTATATTCCTCACCGAATAGATAGAAATCCAAACTTTGATTTGGCATATACTCGTAGATTAGAATCCTCTCTTCTTCATGAATGCAACAACCAAGTAGTTGTACAAGATTCATATGCTGAAGTTCACATATTAGTGTTAGTTCATTCTTAAACTCCACAATTCCTTGTCCAGAAGTTTTTGAAAGTCTTTTTACGGCAATCTCTTGCCCTGTTGGAAGAATTCCCTGAAATGACCGTGAAATAACAAATATTCAGTACTCTAATTGACACAAACTTGTTAATGCATAACCTCACTGGTTTCAAGTGACCTTATAAAGAGGTCCAAAGCCTCCTTGTCCTAACTTATTCTCCGATGAAAATCCATTTGTTGCTTCCATAACTGATGTATAATTAAACACTGTTAGGCCATGTCCCTTTTTTAAATCATCTTCAAAATCTTCCATTGCAGATGATCGACTACAAGTTGCCAGATGTACCATCTTCATCACTATACTTTGACTTTTCTTCGCTGTTTGATGAATGTGAGAAAGATTAAAATATAGATAAATTATGAAAAGATTGTGTTTAGTGATGTACTACACTGATTTTGTGGTAGGTAACTAACTACCTTGAAACACATATTTTCGCTTCTTTAAGACTAGGCAAATAGTGAATAAGCAAATTGCAAGTAGAGCGGTTGCTGCTACTGCACCTGTCCATCTCCACTCTTTTGTACCTGCATAGATTGTTTGCATATGTAACAATTAATATGATGTTATTATAATATAACTTTTCAACAAACAAAGTAATAACTTCTTTTTGCTAGGGGGCAGACAATCTTGACTGTATGTGACTAAGTTATAAAAAACCTGATTGAATTAAAAATTATCCAAGGCGTATAAACTAAAGAAACCAATCTAATAATTAAGAAGCTTACCCTTATGATGAGTTAACATGTTCACCAGCAAGTAAAAGGTTTCACTACTACTGTCAGAAGTATAATTGTCCGCTGAATTCCAATGAAAGAATATACATCCAGTTCCATTTGGATATAATTCCTTGAATCCACTGCAAGCACAACTGCTCCAGCAACTGGCCTCACAATCACTGTGACCGTAACTTGTATTTCTTTCAACGCTTACATTCTTATAACTGGGGGAACCAATATTTTTCTGAAACACATCACCAGGATTCCTACACTTGGGTATATCCTGCCATCTTTGGCACCCTCCATCAGTGTAGTTATATCCATAACACAAATCAGCCCTTGCAACGTTTCCTTTATCATCATATAGCTGCCCAATTTCTGATAACGAGCACATTAGATCAGGCTCTTCATTTGAAGCTGTGAAAGAAAATGAGTTTTCATCCCCATTAGACACAATGGTATATTTCAACCTGCTTTGTGCATCCTCTGAAATGTACTCAAATCTATTGTTCCTTAGTTTCCCACTTCGCCAACAAACCTTTCCCCGTCTCTTTATGATCAATTCTTGTTCCACAGGCTCCCATTCAAGGCTAAAGGTACCGGGATTGGCAAGTGTTTCTGTGAACCATGAAACCAGTAACCAATGATGGCCTGTTTTGTGATTAACACCTAACTTCTGGGTGGGGAGCAAAGTTTGAGTGGGATAATCAAAAGTCTGCCACAAGAGAGTTTTAGTCCCATTGGGGTGAAGTTGTTGAAGCACAAAGTTGCCTGTGTCCAACAAGGTGGCCTTAGTGTTGTTGATAGGTTGAGGTGGAGAATACAAGATTATTGGGTTCCCTCGTTGAGATTCAATTTTCAGTACCCCTGAGCGGTTAAGTGACAGAACTGCAGAATCCTTGTGAACATGTTGGTTTCCATCACTCACCCAAACTTGAACATTCTTATTTACATTGAATACAAACAAGTAACAGTTGTCATCTCCAGTTGGCGAACCAAAACCTAGAGAATATTTTCCCTTTTTCGAACGTAGTATTGCTGTATCTGTGTTATTCAGTGTATCACCAGGCTTTAAACTGTCATTTGCTGCTTCAACATGAATACAAGTACTCCACCACAGCCACAAGCACACGAAAGCAAGCACCTTCAGTAGTTTATGCCTGATAGGATGCTTCAAATATGGAAGGACTAAGCTGCATGATGGTTTGGACAAGTGATGAGCTGAGAGTTATTGTTTCTGATACTAAAATATGTGAGTTTTCTAAAATGAGAAGGTGTAATAGGTTATGTAATTTGATTATCAAATAATGAAAATTGTAGTTGATACATCCATTCACATACTTTGTTGGTTGTTCAGACCAAAATAAGAATGAATATGAAAGAGAGATTTTGTTTTAGCAAGTGTCTATTGAGAATGAATGGATTACTTATGTTAAAGAAAAAAATGGAACTTACATAAACCATGCAAAATTGAATCTACTAAAGCACATTAGGATAAAATGTACGTCAAATGCTCTAAAGACAAACACACTTAAGAAGAGAGAGACCAACTCATCAAGTTAGACAATCATATGTTCTTGAATTAATGGTTTCCTGCATCAAACAATCTTGGAATGTTAAATAGATTTTACTAAATCAATTTTCGTATAAATTGTTTCATAATTTTTAAAGGACTAAAATGAACAATAAAAAAAAAGTTAATTTGACGATGGGGAAGGGATCTTCGTTGACAAATCTTTGTGGAAAGCTCCTTTATCTTCCATACTTTGCCTAACTAAGATGTCATAATACATGATGATTCATAACATGAATTTTATAAAAAGATTTTAAAATGCAAAGACAAAAATAGTAATTATATAATTCTAGTAATAATAAAAAAAATACTTAAATAAAAAAAATATTTAAATGTTTAATAAAATAAACATTTTCAATAGAAATTCAATTAAACAAGGTCCGATTAGATCTGGAAATCTTCTCAATTGGATCAAGGAACATAGCTCAGAATAATATGGCAAATTATATATATATATATATATATATATATATATATATATATATATATATATATATATATTTTTTTGTTTTATATATACAACCAGTAATTCGCTAAGGAGACGTAATTTTTTGACTCAGAAAGCGAAAGAAATAAAAGTTTTGTCGGCCATTGGTTTAAGAAAGATTCAATTATTTGTATTCCATAGCTTCGTGGTAATGCGCTAGCCTTTTCGAATGGGTTAATAATGCCAATGATTGAAGTCTGAGTATTTATGAATTTGTCTTCCAATTTTAACTTTTTAAAAAATGTAAGTGTTAGAAAAAACGCATCATCAATTCATAATATTACTGTTTTTATCTCTAAAAATCACCATATTAACGGCTAAACAAGATAAAAACAAGGAACATAAAAATATGACGTTGAAATCCTAAAATCGGAGAAAAATCACAGCCACCAGAGAATAATACTATGTGAAAATTTGTACAATACATAGACTTTGACTAGGGTAAGGAACATCATGAACTTAGAGCCATTATATAGTCACTAGATTATCCTGGGCGATGTGAAACTTTTCAAGATATGTTATTTTCATCGGCCCAACAACTCAACTTATCGTCGTTATAATAGTGAGTAATGTACTTTTCACTACTTTGAATAAAGAGAACTGATCTTAGATGGTGTTAGGAAAAGGAACTATGAACCTTTGAAAAGAAAAAAAAGTTACCTATTATTACTTTGCCCAAAACAATGTCTGTTTAGCATCTTTTGCATGTTTTACATAGAAAACCAGATTCCTTCAAATTAATATATTCATTAAAAAATAGACCAAAAGCATATATGAGTTCATCCATAAAATATCCCTTCGGCTCCCTTTAATCATTACTTTATGAAAAATTTATTCCTTGTAACATTAATAGTAGTCAATTGAGGATCGCAAACTATAAGAACACAAAAGATTTGGTTCATTCAAAATGATCTAAGTGACGGTTGCACTAGATGATTTTTTGATTGATGAATTAGGTTTACAATTACATGAGTATTTATAAAAATAGATCAAGTAAATGGGTAAGGTCCAATAAACCTTTCAGACTCTATATACTCAACAATCTTCCACTTGGAGGCTGATCACATTAGCTGCACTCCAAAGTTAATCTAGTAAACCTCAACACTATAACACCTCCAAACTAGTGCGATGTCTTTTCAACAATTAACCATGCATGCCAGTTGAAGCTATGCAAAGATTCAACATCTTAGTAGTAACCACCATAGTTAAAATATTTGTAGGATTCTCTAACCCAGGGATCTTCTCTAAGAACAAAGTACCATCACTAATTAACCCTTTAATAAAGTGATATCTCAACTGGATGTGCTTTGTCTTTGCATGAAACACAAGATTTTTAGCAAGATGAATGACACTTTGACTATCACAACAGAGAGCATTGTTACACTACTTCATGCCCAACACCTTAAGAAAATTCTTCAACCAAATTATTTCTTTCCATGCTTCCGAAATAACACTGTACGCTGCTTCTATGGTTGAAAATGCAACATTTTTTGAAGTTGAGACATCCAACTAACTATTGTGCCACTTACTGTGAAAACAAATCCTATAGTACTCTTCCTTGTGTCTGAACAACGTCCCTATCTACAACAAAATATATCCTTCCAAAATAACATCTTCCTTACTGAAACACAATGCAGTTTTAGAAGTACCTTTCAAGTAGCGTAGCAACCACTTAACAACTTCTCAATGTTTCCATCCTAGATTAGACATGAATCTTCTAACAACTCCCACTACACGAGCAATGTCGATCTAATGCATACCATTGCATACATTAAGCTACCAATTATAGATGCCTAAGGGATCTTAGCCATTTCTACCTTGTCTTCATATGCTTTAGGTGACTGCTATTTGATGAGATTAAAGTGAACTCCCACAGGTGTACTTACGATCTTGACATCTGGCATATTGAATTTCTCTAGCACTTTCCCAATATACTTCTCTTGAGATAATATTAGAGAACAATCAAATTTGTTCTTATTAATGTTCATGCCTAAAATCTGCTTTGCAACACCCAAATCGTTCATTTCAAACTCTTTAGACAATTGTGCCTTCAATATATTAATTTAATCCATATTAGAGCCTACAACTAACATGTCATCAACATACAATAATAATATAATATAGGATGAACCAAAATCTTTCATATAGCAACACTGATCCATGACACATTGGTCAAATTGCAAACCAAGTTCTTTTTCCCTGCCACTTGAAAACCCTCTGGTTGTACCATATGAATGTTCTCATCAAGGTCACCATGTAAGAACGCTATCTTAACATCTAACTATTCTAAATGTAGATCCTCTATAAGTACAATGCTCAACACAAGTCTAATGGTAGTCATTTTAACTATAGGAGAGAAAATTTCATTATAGTCAATACCTCTTTTATGTTGAAATCCTTTCACCACTAATCTTGCTTTGTATCTCTTACAACTATCATGTTCTTTCTTGACCCTAAACACCCACTTGTTCTACAATGCCCTCTTTCTTGTAGATAGGTTAGTCAAACACCAAGTTTTATTCTTCTTAAGTGAATACGTCTCCTCTTGCATGGCTAACTCCCACTAAGTTGAGTCATCCATCTACAAATTTGTTGTAGTGTATCTCATAGAAAAACATATAGGAGAATTTATATCTTACCCATTGTGTCTAAGGAGCTGCATTTATAGTCGGAGATGTTGACAACCCATTAAATAGAGATATTATCCTTGAGAGATAGTGTGGTAAACTCCAAAGAATAAATGAACTATATGCAGGTTATTTAGGCTTACAATATCCACTTCTCTTTTTGTACGGTGAGGATGGATATAGACATAATGTACAACACAAAGATAAACAACTTTCACAACAAAGAAAGAGAAATAGGGTAACAATAAGAGAGTTTATTTGTTTCAGATTGCAAACTAGAAGTGGTGAAGCAAAAACATTATTGAGCTCACAAAGGCTTTTTCAAGAATTTATTGTTGATGGGTGTAACATGATGGAGTCAAAAAGATTGTGCTATATCAAGACTCACCAAAAGCAATTGAGAGTTGAAAAATATTCTACTTTGAACTCTTTTCATGGTCAAAATCAATCTCAACCATCAAATATTGGAAAACGAGTCATCTTACCTTCTACTTTTGATGGAAGTAGAAGATATATGGATCAATTGTATTTTGATGGCATGGCAATGTGTAGTTATGTTGGATTTCCGAACTTATTTTTTACTTTTACATGTAATCCACAATGGCCAGAAATACAAAGGGTTTTAAGACCAATGAATCTAAATACCCAAGTTAGGCTTGATGAACTACTAACTAACTTTAAGTTGAATGAAATTTTTGGAAAAGTGCTTGTATGTAAGTTAATTTTCCCTCATTATTAAATTTCCTATTGTAACTAGCTTCATTGAAACTTCATTATTTGAACTTAAATGCCTTAACCAATTAACATTCGTTCTTTACAGATATATACATTATTGAATTCCAGAAAAGGGTTTTGCCTAATGCTCACATACTTTTATTCTTACATCCTTCTAGCAAGTATCCTAGCCTTGAAGATATCGATAAAATCATCTCAACAGAGATACTAGACCAGCAAAAGGATCAATTATTATATAAATGTGTTAAGAATCATATGATGCATGGGCCATGTGGATTAACTAATAGGGCTTCACCATGCATGAAAAATGGTTGATGTTCTATTTTTTTTTCCAAAAACATTTCAAGTAACAAATTCTTGATCAAGATGGATATCCTTTGTATAGGAGAAGAAATGATGAAAATATCATAGAGAAAAATGGTACATTTCTTGATAACCTTTTTGTTGTCCCTTATAATGCAAAGTTATTACTAAAGTATAGAGTACATATTAATGTTGAATGGTGCAATCAAAACACGTCAATAAAATACTTATTTAAGTATATTAACAAGGGATATGATAGGATAATAACTATTTTTGTTTCCTCAGAAGTAGAAGGTGACTTAAAAATTTAAAACATTGATGAGGTAAAGCATTATCTGGATTGTAGATATGTTTCTCCATGTGAAGCCTGTTGGAGAATTTTTTTCTTTTACAATTCATGGAAGGACACCAACAGTTGAAAGACTATATTTTCATCTACCAAATGAGCAATCTGTGTTTTTTAATGATGAAAAGGACATGGATTCATTGCTTTCTAAGCCAAGTGAAAAGGAATCAATGTTTACATCATGGATGCAAACAAATGAAATCTACAATGAAGGTAAAATTCTTACATATATAGAGTTTGTGACAAAGCTTGTCTATTTTTCTAAGAATAGATGTTGGCAACCAAGGAAACAAGGCTACACTATTGGAAGACTAAATTGGGTCCCACTAAGTGTTGGTGAACTGTTTTACTTAAGAATGATATTGGATGCAGTTAAAGGACACCATGTAGCTACAAAGAAATTAGAACTGCTTCTGGAAGTGAATATCTTTCCTTTCGAGAAGCTTGCTTTGCAATGGGATTTCTTCATGCTGATACAAAATACATTGAAGCTATCAAAGAAGCTAGCAAGTGGGTATCAGGTCACTACCTTAAAAAATTATTTGTCACAATGTTGATTTCTAATAGTATTAATAAACCTGAGCATGTTTGGGAATATGTGGCCTTGCTTAGTGGATGATATTTTACACTACCAAAGAAGATTAACAAGAAATCAAGGTACACAACTTCTTTTCAATAATTTAATAAATCTTACTTTAATATTGCAAATTGCTTAACTATTCTAACTTGGGATTAGAATGTTAATCTTATTGATAAATCTAAATCATAGACTTGTATCTAAATGATGATGAATTATAAAACTTAAGTCCTATTGCAAATTGATGATATATTGCAACTTAATAGAAAAAGTTTAAGAGATTATCCTCCAATGCCACTACCAAAAGATGTTGTGAGAACTGAAGTTGGAAATAAACTAATCCATGCTGAAAGAGATTACAACAAAGAACAATTAGCAAATGAATTTTGATGTTTATTAACTTCTATTACACACTTTATAATTGTTACATATGTGAAGTAATATTTAATTAATGAATTAATACTAACATAAATATTTAAATTTTGCTCATTTATATTATTATAGGGGATGAAGCTCCAATGGCACATAAGTTTTGCTTTGAGCCACTAGACAAAAGTTCTAGAGATATCATGAGTTCATTAAATCATGTACAAAGTCCATTTGGTGGCAAAGTTGTGGTATTTGGAGGTGACTTCAAACAAATTCTACCAGTCAAAGTCCATAACCCACGCCCTCTTTCAAACAAAGTTGAGTATAGTTTAGGGTAGAGGTTTAGTTATAAAATAATAAATTATAGATTAAAAATTTTGACAGCTGTGGGATTTGAACCCACGCCCTTTCGGACTAGAGCCTAAATCTAGCGCCTTAGACCACTCGGCCAAACTGTCACATGTTTTTATTGATCACTAATTTGATTGATCTTATTTATGCAATTGTGACAATTTCTCCATAATTCCTTTAAAGACATCTAGCTGGGCTTTAGGTTTAGTTATAAAATAATAAATCATAGATGACAAAAATAAGTAACTTAAATTTTGACAACTGTGAGATTTGAACCCACGCCCTTTCAGACTAAAGCCTAAATCTGGCACCTTAAACCACTCGGCCAAACTGTCACATGTTTTTATTGGTCACTAATTTGATTGATCTTATTTATGCAATTGTGACAATTTCTCCATAATTCCTTTAAAGACATCTAGCTGGACTTTAGGTTTAGTTATAAAATAATAAATCATAGATGACAAAAATAAGTAACTTAAATTTTGACAGCTGTGAGATCCCTTTCGGACCAGAGTCTAAATCTGGTGCCTTAGACCACTCGGCCAAACTGTCATATATTTTAATTAATCACTAATTTTGTTGATCTTATTAATGCAATTGTTCAGTCTACATATCCAAACATTATTGAGAATTTTAAAAATGAGAAGTTTTAGAGTCTAGAGCTATATTGACATCAAATATTGAAACTATTGATGAGATTAATGATTACATTCTTTCCTTAATTTCTGGTGATAAGAATGAGCACTGAAGCTCTGACCTAGTTGAAAGGTCTGATATAGTTCATAACACTCCACTAGAAACAATTACTGGTCTTCCAAATCATAACATCAAATTAAAGAATGGAACTCCAATTATGTTATTGAGGAATCTAGATCAATCAGAAGGACTTTGTAATTGAGGAATCTAGATCAATTAGAAGGAATTTGTAATGGAACTAGACTAATAATAATCACAAGACTTGCAAATCATGTTATTGAAGAAAAATCATTTTAGGGAAGAATATTGAAAATTTAATTTACATACATGAATGTTATTGTCTCCATCCCAATCACCTTGCCTTTCAAACTTATCTGATGACTAAAGTTTTATCCTATTAATACTCATAATACTTTTTCTTAGTTGTATGTTTATACTTAATATATTTTTCAAATGTGTGTTAGATAGTTAGTGACATCCTTCTTTTCACAAATAACTATTTATTGTATCAATAATTTTTATTTTCATATACATCTTCAGGATTTATATAGGAGATAATTTGTTTGTGAGAAGATCCAAGTTCAATTTTTTGTAAATTTAGTTAAAACTTCTACTTATATACTACTCATGTGGTATTTTATTAATATGTAATTGCTTATACAAATTATTTTTAAGAGTAACTTTTAGCTTTTAAGAAATTTTCTTAAAATATATGAACATTTATGTGCTTATTATTATTTAGAACTATTACGTGACTTGTGCATAGACACGGTTTTTTTTATTATTTCTTTTATATTTAAAAAAATAACATAATCGATATTATATTTATTACTTATAGAAAAATTTGTAACTATTTTAATTATCTTATAAAAATATGATATTATATTTTTATAAATTTGATAATAATATAATTAATAATATTTATAGTTTATGGTCAATGTAATAGAAATATTTAAATAAAATAAAAATTTAAAATTATTAATATTTTTAAAATCCTTTACATGTTTAAAATATTTATGAATGAAAATTATTTATTTTTCCTATTTAAATATTTTTGATATTATAATTATGTTAACTTTTCAACAAATATAAATTCATAGAAAAATTTCTAAAAGAATATAAATTTTCTGTGAATTTAAACTTTGTATGAAATAAAATTAAATAATAAATAATTTTTCAATAAGTTTCGTAAGAAAATCCTGCGAATAAAATAAAATAAAAATCAATTGAAAATTTAGTATTTTCCTGTCAAATTTTAAAATATATTTAACATGTTTTTTGCTAATTTAAATTTGTAAAAACATTTGCAACAAATATAAAATTTTTATGTGAAATTTTCTAAAAATTTATTTGGTGTCTTTTTTTGTTTTTACAATTTTATCCACTTAATTATCATTTTTTAAATTTAAATATTATTCATAATAAAAAAATATTTTTCAGTTTTTTTATTTTACTAATTTTAATAATTACGTTCTTGAATTAATGACTTAGATGTAATGATATAGCAACAACAAAACAAATAAAAAGTACAAGTAATTGAAACATGATTCTGTGATAAATAAAAGTAAAATGTTTGTCTAATTATAACAATAATTAGTAGTCTGACCCGTACATACGCACATGTTGCATTTTTGTTTATTTTGTATATTTAAATAATAAAGTAGTTAAAATATTACGTAATAAAATATCATGAAGATTAGGTTATATTATTGTAAATGTTATTAATAAAGTAATGAAGTAGTAAAAATTTAGGCGATGCGATAATGATTTCAGTTTTAAATAAAATACATATGGTGCAGTTAATTGATTTTACGAGATAATTATAATAGTTTATGACCTGTGCGTATATACACTTTTTTTTTTATTTCAAATCTTTTAAGAATAATAATATAATTGTTATTATAATTATTTAACCATTAAAAACACTAATAATAATATTAATATAAATTATAAATCATAAATTTTTTAAAAGAGTACTCTATAATTATATATAAAGATATATATCAACAACAAAACAAATAAAAAGGACAAATAAATCAATTATGATCTCGTAGTAAATAAAATTAAGATGGGTGTCTAACTATAACAATAATAATAATAATAATAATAATAATAATAATAATAATAATAATAATAATAATACAATTATAGTAATATCCATAGTGATAAAAATAGTAATAAGACAATAACTACATATATAATATAAAGAGATACACATTTTTGTGTCCTCCTCCTTTTATTTTTACAATTTTATCCTCTTAACTATTATTTGTTAAATTTAAATAATTATTCATAATAAACAATTATTTGTCAGTTTTATCATTTTACTAATTTTAGTAACTATTTTTTGAATTCAAATAATTACACATATATAGAGATAACAACAAAACAAATAAAAAGTGCAAATAATTTAGTATAACAATTTTTTTTATAATTAAAAAAACACTTATAATAATAACACCATCATTAAAGTAATAATAAAAAAATTATAATGATACCAATAATAACAAACTAATGATAATAATAATAATATTTATGCTATAAATATTACGGTAGAGATTCGCTTAAGTCCGCATTTTGATTTTAGGAGTTTGATGCAAATTTTATTGGGATGCGAACTTAGAAAGTTTTATGAGTCATATTACAATATGGAATATTAGGGGTCATATAATTACAATATCAAATATTATGATTGTTGGAAATTCGTAGGGGTTGTAAAAATATAAGAGATATGAGATATAAGAGATATATTACAAGACGAATTTGTTATTTTATGTTATTCATATGAATGAATTAAAAGATTCTCCTTAGTTATCATCGGATTAATTGATTTAAGCTAAGGGTGTGTTCTTCACCCTTCGTCGCATCTTACACAATGGTCAATCGACAACCACATGTGAACAAAATTGAAAATAATTGTCACATGACTTTACGTAATCTTTCTTGAAAATAAAGTCACAAAGTCGATGATCTGAGAATTTTCCCTTTTCAAATGCGGATTTATGCAGGATGCGAACTTAAATGAGTGTGCACTTAAGCGAATGTTTACTATAATGTCAATACTAATACTAAGGCTAATATTAACGATAATAATCTATAATTATATATAAAGATATACATCAACAACAAAACAAATAAAAATGACAAATAATTCAAATATGATTCCATAGTAGATTAAATTAAGATTTGTATCTAACTTTAATAATAATAATAATAATAATAATAATAATAATAATAATAATAATAATACCATTATAATAATATCTCCTAGTGATAAAAATAATAATAATACAACAACTACATATATAAAGAGATATACATTTTTTGTGTCTCTTTTGTTTTTACAATTTTATTTTCTTAATTATTATTTTTTAAATTTAAATAATTATTCATAATAAAAAAATATTTGTTACTTTTATCATTTTACTAATTTTAGTAACTATATTTTTAATTTAAATAATCACACACATAAAGAGATAAAATGAACAAATAAAAAATACAAGTAATTGAGATATGATCCCATAGTAAATAAATGTAAAATGTGTGTCTAACTATAATAATAATAATAATAATGATAATAACAATAATAGTTAATAATAATAATAACACTAAAATAATATCTCGTACAGATAAAAAAATAATAATAATCCAACTTCATATATAAAGAAATAAACATCTTTGATGTCCTTTTTTGTTTTTTTAATTTTATCCCCTTAATTATTATATTTTAAATTTAAATAATTTTTTAATTTTTATTATTTTACTAATTTTAGTAACTATTTCTTTGAATTGAAATAATTGTTCAAATATAAGGATAAATGAACAACAAAATAAATAAAAATGAGAAGTAATTGAAACATGATTCCTACATAATAAGTAAAATGTATATCTAACCATAATAATAAAAACAAAAATAATAATAATAACTATTATAATAATTATAGTTCTTATTAATAATAATAACAATAGTAGTAATATAATAATAGAAATAATTATAGTTAATAAATGATAATAATAATTATAGTTGGTAATAATAATGATCATAATAATTATTGTTTGTAATAATAATTATAGTTAATAATAATACTAATAATAATAATTAAAATTATAGTTAGAGCTGATAATAATATTAATAATTATAGTCATAAATGATAATAATAATAATAATAATAATAATAATAATAATATAAAAATAAAATAATAAATATCATGAAAATTGGGTTATATTGATGTAAATGTTATTATTAAAGTAATAAAGTCGTAAATTCAGTTTTAAATATAATAAATAAAATTGATATAATATGGTACAGTCAATTGATTTTACGAAATAATTATAATAGTCTATTATCCATGCATGTACGCACAATGTTTTTATTTTTTATTTTCATTTCAAATATTTTTAAAATAATAATATAATTGTTATTATATTGATTTAACCATTAAACATATTAATAATAATATTAATATAAATTGTAAATTGTAAAATTTTTAAAAAGATTAAAAATGTATTTAACAAAAATATTTAGTATAATAAAGATTTTTTATAATTATAAAAGCACTTATACTAATAACACCACTATAAATAGTAATAATAATAATAAAATTAATAATGATACCAATCATAACAAACTAATGATAATAATAATGTTTATACTACAAATACTAATGTCAATGTTAATATTAATACTAATGTTAACGATAATAATGATAATTTATAATTATATATAAAAATATACATCAGTAACCAAACAAATAAAAAAGATAAGTAATTCAAATATAATCTAGTAGTTAATAAAATTAAAATGTGTGTGACCTAAAAATTATTTGATCAAATGAAATTGAGAAACACCTATTTAAACAAGTAGAGAGGGTGAGCTAATAGTATAAAACATATATATAATTCAAATATAAAAGCACACACACATCAAAGGAACTCTCTCCTTTGATCTCAAGCCACATGGTCACTACCAGCCTCATGATAACATAAGGACTCTCCATCATCAGTCAACAACAAGTAATTTGCTGAATGTGATGAGGCTTAATAACTCTATTGGATCTCCTCAACTGTCGTGTCTCTTGTACTTCCACTTTTTTCCTACAAGATCGTCTTCTGTAACATCCTCTAACACTACTTTTTCCTTCTCTATTACCTTCTTTTCAGTTTCAATATTTGCCTCAAGTTTGTCCTTATACATTGCATTTTTTTAATGTAACATCTCTACTTCTAATGACCTTTTAATTTTGATCATCCTAAAAGCGATATCCTATATCCTTTACTCCATAGGCAATGGAAAGGCACTTTCTTGCTTTCAGATCAAGTTTGTCCCTGTCAGCATCTCTAGCACGAACATAAGAAACACAACTAAATACTTTTAAGTGAGAAAGACTTACATCCTTGCATTGCCATTTCTCCTCATGCTCATTGTTTCTGCCTAAAAGGTCTTTGGTAACCCTACATGAATTCTCATATTCTTTGCCTTCTCATTCAAGGTTCTGAAACTAGATTTCCCTTCACCACCTTCTTTTGGCCGTCTCCAAATATAACTCAATATCCTTGAACATCCAACATGCCTACAAAGATTAACATTCTCTTGAGTCCTAGAACATATATAACATTCTTCAATTTCTAAACTATACTAGTAAAAGTTCTAAGATTTATATCTCCCATGCCTGCAATGTCTAAAGCTTCACCATCTACAAGACGAACTTTGCCAAAATTTCCAGTTTTGAAATTTTTTATCAAGTCATTTGAAGGAGAAGCTTGGAACGATGCTCTAGAATCCATGATCCAGGATTCAAACTTGCTCTCAACACAATAGATCAATGCATCATCAATATCTTATTGTGCTTACATTCACTGTGTTGTCATGCCTCTGTTTTTAGTAACAACAAGAGTAGTACATTGGTTTCTAAAGTGGCCATTCTGTTGACAATTCCAACATGTAATATCCTTGCAAGTTTTGAACTGTCCTTGCTTCTTTGACTTTGATTTGCCACGTCTAGAACCTTACCCTCTTTCAGGCCTTCTACCTATACTTTCAGTGCTTAATAAGGAACCTGTTGATTCTTCGACGTTCTTTCTACGAACATCCTCACTAAGGATTAATCCCTAATGCCTTCAAATGTTAATTTTGTAGTCTCAAATGTATTGGCTATTACCGTGAGAATTCCTGACCAACTACTAGGCAACAAAGATAGCAACAACAAGGAATTAAATTCGGTCACATAATCTATAACACTAGTACCTTCTCGCATCTTCATATTAACTAACTATTGAATCAAGAATACCTTGTTTGATGTCGATGGATTTTCATACATGTTTGGTATTGCCTTTATCAAACCATATGTCATCTTTTCATTGATAATATTGTAAGCAACATTCTTCGCCAATGTTAATCTGACGACGCCCAAAGCCTGTTGATCCAGAAACTCCAATCTTCCCGAGACATAGTTCTTGTTTTATTCTCAAACAAAGGTTGGTACAACTTCTTCTAATACATATAATTCTTAATCTGCATCTTCAGAATTTGAAATCACTTCCGTTTCAAACGTGTCAATCTTCACTTTCTTGTCTTTTGCTATTTCTCTCTCTCGCCTGAATCCTTAAGTTCTTGATACCAATTGTTGGGGATTGCAAACACACACACACATGAAAAATTACAAGACAAAAGTAAAATAACAAGAGCACAAAGGATTTACGTGGTTCCGTCAAAATGACCTACGTGAAACATAAAAATTATATCTAGTTTTGTTTGAATATATTTTAAATCAAACGAAATTAATTTTTGTGGTTTGATTTGGAATAGTTGTGTGGTTTAATCGTATAATGTTTTATTAATACATGTATTTAGCTTATTTTTTTTAACATTATAATGAACAATTTGATTATCTTTTTTACTATAATAAAATATTTGTTTACTTTTATCTTGATATATCATTATGCATTCAAAAATTCATTACGCATATTTTACTACAAAAACTTTTTTTATTTGTGACAAATTTTAATAATAAAAAATAATTAGTCATTATAGTGACAAATTTAGATATCAATTTATAAACTAAAAATTATTGATAACTTTTTAGATACCAATTTATTAACTAAAAATTATTGGTAACTAAAATAGTTTCTAAATTGGTTTCTAAATTAGTCACTATAGTGAACTGATATCTAAATTGGTCATTAACATTAGCTACCAAGGTTTTGTATCTACCAAACAAATTGGTCTCTTAATTTGTATCTAAATTTGTCACTAATGGGACAAATTTAGAAACTCATTTTGATTTTTTAGTTAAAACCTTGGTAGCTAATGTAAATAACAAATTTAGAGACTAATTCACTATAATGACCAATTTAGAATTTATTCTAGTTATCAATAATTTTTTTTATAAACTGGTCACTTAATGACTAGTTATATTTTACCTTAAAATTGGTATTATCTTTCCTTTTGATGGACAACTAGAATAGAATAAAACGTAGTGGCATAAGGGGTGTTTACACGTTTATAACAAAGGATAAATAAATAAGGTGATTATGATCATGTTATATTTATAGATTGTGACATAAATGTCATATGTAAACACATGTATAATAAATGTAAAACATTTAAAGTTAGAGCCATCAAAACGGGGCACTCGGCCCGACCCGACCCGACCTACCATGGATTGGTGAGTTAAACAGATTGACTCATTGGTTCACTGAATTAAAAAAAATACAATTTTTTTGTCCCAAAAAACTAAATTATAATTATGATTAAAATCTAAATAAACTTCGATACAATCCAAAATAATGTTCTATCCCAAATACAAACCAAAATCACAAAAATATTAGGTATGCATTTTCCAAACCAATAAGTTGGCTAAAAAATAATAGCCTAACCCAACCCAAATATAAAAAAGTTGTCTAATCCTTTATTTGCGAGTTGGTTGGTGAGCCAACTCGGGTCACCATGGGTTCAACCTGGGTGAGTCGGGTTCTTAGTAGGCCGGGTCAAAAATTAATCTGTATTAAACTTTGTAAAATAATTTCAACCCAACCTGGCCTGAACCTATGGTGGGCTGAGTTGGCCCACGAATTCTATTTAAAGTGAGTCTTTTTGCACTATTTCCTTCCCATACTTTCATTTTAGTTTAACACTTTTGTCCTCCAAAACTAATAATGTAATAATCATACCATTTGGAAAACTTTTTTTCCTTCGCCTCATTCATACTTTAACCATAATATTTACTCATCACTCACAAATTTATATTAGATACATAAATTTTCCTCTTACACACTTATGTCTTGTATATAAGTTAAATAATATGTACTACAATAATTTTTAAATAATTAATTTTGGTTCAATATGGTTTCGATTGATTCAAATTGAGTTGTGTATCACTGAGACTTTGTAGCTTTTGTAGAGGGTTAACTTTCGAGTTGTCTAATGTTTGAGTTGTCTTGAGTGAAAATTTATTGTGAGAGAAACCTTGAGTTGTAATTTTTTATATTGTTCATTCCTTAATGGACGTAGGAGTTCATTAATACTTCAGCAAATCATGTTATACTTTGTGTATGTGCTTGTTCTTCTTGTTCCTCTATTTAGCCTTGTAGCATTTTAGCACTTATGGTTATACTGTGTATTCTACTTTGTTTATATGGTATATGTTTCTAAGTGAATTGTGAGTTGTTCCACAACAAACTACTGCGATGAGTGTGGAAACTAAGGCTAACTCAATTTGACAACAATCTAAAAAAATCAATATATTTAAGCATATAATTAACCAATTTTAAATAAATTAATAAATTAATAAATCAACATATCTAAGATACAAAAAATAAATTAACAACATTATAAAAATATAGGCTCATATTAAATGTAAATTTTTAAGCTAATAATAGGAACATGGGAGTGCGAAACGCGAGCAACAATGGAGGAGGATGCAATCCTTGACGCATTTTGGAAAGTTACACAATCCCATCATAATGCAGTACCCTGGAGAAGAATGAAGTACCGTGGACATGAATGACAGTAAAAAACATGAACTTTAGGAATAAAAAACCTCAAGGAAAATGCAAACTCAAGGAAAAACGCAAAAGAAATCAAATGGGGAAGAAAGAAAAACCAACCAGTAGTGTTTGATATTGAGTGGTAGACCACATGTTTGATAGACCTTCAATGAAGCAAACTCATTTCAGTACAATACATAATCATTAGGGTATGCATGTATCTTTTAATGCCCAAAATTCACTAGACGTAAAATTTTCTTCACTTCGTAATTACGGATAGGTAATGTGTTATTTTATGGAAGCATTTCCTTCAGCAACGCCAACAATTTTGTGAAACTTTTGTTGGTCCATCCATTCCATGTTTTTAAACTCAAAAATTCAAAGTCGTTGATAGTCGTGTAAAGTTAGCGCATCTAGGGTACAACTCTTCCTATAAATCAAACTTAAGAGAATCATATAAATGAGCTCTTGCAAAATTTTCTTCACCAACATCAAGTACCATGTCCTCTAAATAATAACTCATCCATTCGTCTACATAATCTGTTCATCGTGACGTCATAGGCTTGTGTAGTAGTTCTCCATGCCAAGTTCAAATTGTATAACTCCTCACTATACCAAGGATGAATGGATGATCACGCATTGTGTCGAAGTCCTGACTTATTTGATTAAGACAACGAACACAAGAACAAAAATATGTCCTGTTCATAGAGATTGTGTGTTCTTGAGCATATTGCAAGAACTCAGAAAAAAACTCCATCAATCTCAAATTTTTAACTCTCACAGGGTGAGATCCTACCCATTCAATTTTTTTTTTATAATTTTCTAACATGTATATAAAGAAGTATAACATCATATATTTGATAAATTTTGGTGGCATTTCGCATTAGTGTTCGAAGTACACAAAGTAAAAGTGATCACTCATGACCACAATCAAATATGTATTCGAAGAACAACACAAAATGGTTTCAACTAAAATTTTATCAAATTTATGCATAAACTTCAATGTACATGTTATAGTAAATTATAATTTTTCCAAACAGTCTGATCGGACAATTCAAGATTTAATATAAACGATTAAAATTTTAATCATTTGTACTAAAACTCAAATGAGAACTAAGGTTCGCTCAATGTTTAACTAAAAAGCACCTAATTTATAAATTCATCAAACACATCAAATAAATTTAAATTAATGCGAAAACCAATATGGTAGATCGAATATCCTTTGGAGAAAATGAGCACCACAAGCATCAATGAAGTAAAATGGAGTGAAAAAGAGTGCAATAGACCTCAATGAATGGAACACTAATAATTGGAATTATTATGTTTTATTTTTTTTTATTTTTATATATATTTTTATATTATTATTATCTTTTCAAATATTTCAAATTTTATTTAATAAATTTGGAAAAGATAAATGTGTGGTTTATATTTTGTAGATAAGTGAAAATCTCAAAGATTTAGGAAGATTATCAACAGAATCAGTAGAGTACTGAATATTAAAAGAATATCAACAAAATCATCCACCAAGTTGGTTACTTCAATTACCAAACAAAATATTTGAAGAATATCTAAAAAATATGGAGTTTCAGAGGATTAAAAGATATATATTTAATATATTCAAGATAATTCAATACAAAGTACAAAGTTGCGGGCCTAGTCCAATTTGAAAAATCTATAAATAAGGCACCTAACAAAGGTGAAAGGAACAACCCTTCTAGTAGACAGGAAACCCCTATTGGGGAAAAAACTCCTCTTTGGGGAGAGATGGAAATATGGCAGAGGTGCATTTTGAAGGCCATAAACATTCATATTCATCATTATTCTAGTATTCAGAATGTTAAAGAGTAGCTAACTCCCTTATTCATGGGGGTTTGATGTCTTGTGGTTGCATAATTGTCCCGTGGCGAAGGTCAAGTGAGCCGAGTCATAATCTAAGTGTCAGATTCCTTGGAAGACAATTGATGAGGGGGAGATTGTTGCATGTGGCATCAATTGTCCCGTGGCAGACAAAAAGTGAGCCGGGTCATAATCGAATCGTGGCGCTTGGGATGTTACATTCTTAAGTAAAAAGAGTTGTGTCCTGACTATTAGCTATAACTTTTAGCTAAGTGGTAAGTGCTCAATCCAACCATTCGTATTAGAGCCACGATCATGAGTTCGATTCCTCGTGGACAATTGTTAAAGGCGAGATTGTTATGGGTTGCACAATTGTCCCATGGCGGAGGCCAGGTGGGCCGAGTTATAATCCAATTGTGAGATTCCTTGGAAGACAATTGATGAGGGGGAGATTGTTGCATGTGGCATCAATTGTATTGTGGTAGAGATTATGTGGGTCGGGTCACAATCGAATCATGGCACTTGGGTTGTTACACTCTTAAGTAAAAAGATTTGTACCTTGACTATTAGCTATAAGTTTTGTCCAAGTGGTAAGCACTCGATCCAACAGGATGTAATGTATTCTTAGCTCTTTTTGAATTTCACTATTCAATATAATTATTTTCTATCACTCTTGTGTTCTATTCTTGTTCTAACTGTATGATAATGGTCTCTAATTATTGGACATGATATTATAACCTAGACTAGAGTATACAACTAATTGATTGTGCATCTAGACATAGAGTACATCATTGGTCATTGTTAAGACTTTGGCAAGTGTACAAAGTCGTGCAAGTAGTAACCTGTATGACCAGGATATCGTTTCCCAAGAGACTCGTGTATACTAAATAATTGTGCAATTAATAACTAATTTAAACAAAAGAATAATTCCATAATTTTGAGTTTCATATATGAAAGTAAATTTTTGTATAATTTATTAAAGATGAACTTTGGAACTTAAAGGCACTTAATGAATGGAAAAGATTAGAAATGATATGAATTGATATTGTCGGGGTTAGAATTCACCTACTTTGCTCTCATATAACTACAATTTTACATCCTCTACATCAATATGCTAATGTGAACCTACAATTCTACTCAAACCCTAATTCCTTAGTGGATTGAGCCTAAATTTCTTTATTAAGAGTCAATCTCTTAAACTCTTAATAAGCAAATCCTCTTTATTACTAGTGCAGTTTTGGCTTTTTAACTCGTGTTATAGGTCTCGATTGTCGCTTAACCGAAGCATAAAATGGCACGGTGGCATTTTTGTAATTTTTTTCCAACTTTTATACCTCGGTTCAACATATACTCGAAGTAGAAAATGCCTTTCTACTTTGGTTCTAAGAAATCCGGTGCCAAAAAGTTGGCCAGTATTTCAAAAATGCCAATAGGGTGATATTTGGCCTCGGGTGAAATTGAACTAGTGCCAAAAATGGTTTTCTACATCGGTTAAAAATTGAACTGATCCAAAAAAGTTGGCCAGTATTTCAAAAATGCCACTAGGGTGATGTTTGGTCTTAGGTGAAATTGAACTGGTGCCAAAAAGGGTTTTCTGCCTCGGTTAAAAATTGAACCGAGGCCATAAGTTCTGTTAGGGTTCAAAAATGCGAATCCCTTTTTCTTCTTCTTTTTCTTTTTTTTTCTTCTTCCTCATCCCTACAATTTCACTCCTCACGCCTGCTGCTGCTGTTGCGCTCTGACCACTCATGCCACCATAGGTTTGCTGCTCCTTCTACCTCGCACTACCACGTCGCATCGTTGGGTCTCCTTCCCCACGAACGCTGCTACAATCCACGGTGATGCTGCTCATGGTGAATATTTGTGGTGAACATTGGTGGTTCTATCTTCGATGATTGTTGCAAGACGATAATGGATTCATTGATGTGTGAAAGTGCGAGTGGCGGAGGTTCCTAGGTGGCGTGGTGGTTTTCGATGAATCAAAGATGGATGGCGACTTCCATGGTGGTTCAAAGGTGGTAGAGGAACCTAGGGTTGATTTTCTATCACACCATATGGCTTTGATTCTCATAAGAACCAAGGCAGAATGTGGGTTTTCTACTTCGGTTCACACTCGAGGCCAAAATATGACCCCATTTGGCCTCGTCCTAATATGCTTCGATTCTGGAACCGAGGCAGAATGAAAAAAAATAACCGTTGTCAAATCCCCTTCCTGCACTAGTGTATGCATTAGGGTTTAAGACAACCAATGGGTGAAGCCCAATTCCTAGATACAAGTTCCATTGAGTTTTCTTATTCCAAGTCAAGGTTTCTAAAGATATTTCCACACCCAATGAACCAAATATCATGCAATGGATGACCAAATCATTGCAAGCATTAAGTTAAGAAACAAGAAGACTAGCATTCAATGAAAGAGACATTTATATATTCAAAACATTGCAATTACATAAGAGTGCAGTGGCTACATCTAACTCCAACAAGAATGGGTTTAGCTCTCCATTGTCATGGAGAGCTCAAGCTTACAAATGGAATAATGGAAGAGAAATGAGATACAAAATGGAAGAAGAAGCTGTTCCCTCAAGCCCTAGCACACTTCCAAGCTCTCCAAAATGAGTTTCTCGCGCCTCCCATGTCCAAAGATGACTCTCCATCGAGCAATCCAGAAGAAATAGGTTAAGTTTGCCACATCAGCATAGGCATCACTCAGCGCCACCCCCGCACCACTGAACACCCCAGTTTACGAGTCAATCAATGCTCAACGCTGGACAACTGACGCTTAGCACCTAGAAATGCAAATCAAATAGCGCTTAGCAGTGGCCAACTAGCACTTAACGCCCAACAATGCGAGAAGAATTGCGCTTAGCGCTGACTTTTCTAACGCTTAGCGCTCGCTGCATGACTTTGAATCTTCGAAAATGGTTTTTCTTCTTTCTTCTATGGTTGAAAGCTTCTTTGGCCTGAGGCAAAAGCTGCCTATCACTGAAATTTCACACAAAAAATGGGGATTAGTGGTATAATTAGATCAATGTAACCTAAAATGTAATTATTCACAAAAACAAAGTAAAAGTGATGATTAAGTGGGTTAAAAGTTCAAGATAAGTTGATTCTGTCAACAAAAGATAAGTAAGATAATGGTAAAAATCAACATTATCAATCATTCATAACATCAGAATTTTGATTATTAATGCGAACTTATAATAAAAATTGCTAAGATATTAGGGTTTTTATTATTCAAGTTTAAACTCGCCGCTAAGACATTAGGGCTTGTTCATAAGGTGTGAATGTTAAAGTAGGAATTAGAAGAATATTATTTGGTGTTTTTTCTTTGAATTGGATCATGAAACCCAATCCAGTGAAGCCTTTATCATGCATTGTTGTACACCATATGTTTGATAAAAATAAAAAAAAGTTTTATTTTTGTTTTTTGTGAAATTTGTTGTCTAATTGAGTTATGAATTGTAAGAGTTGCCAAGTGTTTCACAAGTCTCTTGAGAAACGATTCTTAGACTTTCTACTTTATTATTTGTGCGATTTAGTACACTTGCCAATCTCATAATAAAAACTAACCTTAATGCGAAAACCAATCGTTTAGAATGAATCCTTTGGAGAAAACGAGCACCACAAGCATCAATAGGAGTAAAATGGAGTGAAAAGGAGTGTAATGCACCTCAAAAGCTTGTTGTCGCCGTCTCCTTGCTACAATGGAGCCTTGCACGCTATGAAACAATAAAAATGTGACCTCTCACATCTCTTTTTTTCCTGTCCTTATTTTATAGACTAGACGTCATACCTTCCTACAAACGTCTATTTCAAAATTGACGTCGGAGTTAGGACTAGCCGATGTCAATTGATGTTGAACCTAGGGTTAGTTGACGTCAATTTTGAATTAGATGTGTATTGGAGGAAGATCCTACGTCTCATTAGATGAAATATTTATAAAAATGCCACAATGCATTTTTACTTTTGAATTTTGCTACGTTTGATATGCAACTTGTGATGTTGAAAGCCTATTTTACACTGGTGATAACTATTTTTGTGTTGGTGTAAGTATTTTTAATTTTAAAAGTAAATAGGTTTATTTAATTAAACTATGAAGTAATTTGTCTTAACAACGGACAAAAATAGAAAACTCAAAAAAAAAAAAAAAAAAACAAAAAAAAAAAAAAAACAAAATATCCATGATAAAGATCAAATTAATGTTAAAGATATCATTTTAAGTGCCATTTGGATCGATCTCTTTAAGGGAAAAAGTAAAGTTAAAGTTAATTAAAGTTCTCTCAAAACATGTTTTCCACAAAGAACTGCCGATGAAGATCCCTTCCTCATCGTCATATACATGGTTAAATTTTACCTTTTAGTTTTTTCACTTTTGGTCACTTTTAACTTATTGAGAGTTGAAGGTTCGCTATGGAAACTTCGATTTTGTGTGTATATGCTTCTGACAGATTCAATGCGTGTCTGGTTTTAGTTTCAGAACTTAGTTTTATGTTGCTATACTTGTCTTTTTCTAAAGTACCACAAAGAATAACTCTCACCTCTCATTACTTGTGCAAACTGTGAGCAGAGAGAGATGGAGAGAAGAGTATAATGCATACACTGATAGAGAGTTAGAGAAATTAGAATGCATTTCTCATATATCAGAAAGTGGAGGATACAAAGTATTTATACAAAACAGAAATGTAACAGGAACTAATCACTGCAAAACTTAATGCAGTTATTACAGTTATGATATTTTGAATTACAACAACAACACACCCCTCTTAATCCAAAATATTAATCAATTTCAAACCCAGCAGCTCTCTCAACTTTTCAAATCTGCTTTGTCTTAGAGCTTTTGTAAACACATCAGCTACTTGATCCTCTGTAGGACAGTACACCAGCTCCAATCTGCCTTGGCTTACTTGATCTCTTAGAAAGTGGAACTTTGTTTCTATATGTTTACTTCTTCCATGGCATACGGGATTTTTTGACAAACTGATGGCAGATTTGTTGTCCACCAAAAGCTGAATTGGTTCTTTGCACTCAAGTTTCAGCTCTTTAATACATGCTGAAAGCCATAGACATTGACAAGTTGTTTTAGCAGAGGCAATATATTCTGCTTCACAAGAGGACAAGGCTAGAACATTCTGTTTCTTGGAGCACCATGAAATAGGTGCATGCATGTACTTGAAGAAATACCCAAATGTACTCCTTCGATCCATTCTATCCCCATACCAGTCTGAATCAGTCCAAACCTCCATATTTCCTTCATCCTGACTTGTTCTTCTTGGAAAATGACTTGTTCTTCTTGGAAAGAAAAGTCCAAGTTTTGTTGTTCCCTTTAAGTATCTGAGTATATGTTTTGCTGCAGCTAAATATGATGTCCTTGGGCTGTTCATGAAACGACTAACCAAACCAACCCCATAGCTAATATCTGGTATGCTATTACAAACATATCTTAGAGACCCTACAACCTGTTTATAAAGGGTAGCATCAACTAGCCTTTCATCTGTTGCTTCACCCAGTTTCAGATTGGCAATAACTGGTATAGGAACTAAATTGTAATCTGCCATGTGGAATTTACTCAGAACGCCACTGATATACCTTCTCTGATGCAGCAAAATTCCCTTGGAAGTGTGTTTGAATTCCAGACCCAGGAAATAATTCAATCTCCTAAGATCAGTCATTTCAAATTCTGAATTCATCTTCTGTTTGAATAGCTCAATCTCAGCTTGTGAATCTCCTGTTACTAGCAAATCATCAACATACAGGCAGATCAACAACAAATTATTGGGTGAGAAAACTTTCACATATACTCCATATTCAACTGTACATTTATTGAATCCAATCTGCAGCAGAAATGCATCAATGCATTTGTTCCAGGCACGTGGGGCCTATTTTAAGCCATATAAAGCTTTATGCAGTTTGAACACCTTATGTTCTTCTCCCATTCTTTCGAATCCTGGTGGCTGCCTCACATAAACCTCCTCCTCTAGAGGTCCATTTAAGAAAGCTGATTTGACATCAAGCTGACCTATTTCCCAACCTTTCCAACTTGCAACAGCTATCACAAGCCATACTGTTTCAAGCCTTGCAACTGGTGCAAAGACATCCGTGAAATCAATTCCTGGTTTCTGTAGAAAACCTTTTGCCACCAGCCGAGCCTTATGTTTTGCTATGCTTCCATCTGGTTTAAACTTGGTTTTGAACACCCATTTAACATCAATTGGATGTTTATGGTGAGGCAAGTCTACTAATTCCCAAGTCTTGTTCTTCTCTATGGACTTTAATTCTTCAAGCATGGCCTCCTTCCATTCTCTTATGTAGCTTGCTCCCACATTAGTGGTTCTGAATCAGCCAGGAATGCCAGATGCACGAGTTCTCCATCATCTCTAATTTCACAATCAGCCATAACTTCATGATCTGTTAGTCTAGTGGAAGGAAATTTCACCCTCTGTGACCTTCTGTTGGTGTTATTTCCACTGCTGGTGCTGGTTGTGGCAGCAGCTTTGTCTTCAAGAAGACACGGGATGTGCCTTTTCTCAACAGTTACTGCCACAGGCTACCAATTCCACTTTGCAGCCTCATCAACAACTACATCTCTACTTATCACAATTTGCTTCTTCTCTGGATTATACAGTTTGTAGGCACTAGTTGAGTGGTATCCAACCAGTATAAGGGCCTCACTTCTATCTTTAAGCTTCTTACGTTTCTCAGCTGGTATGTGCATATGGAAAACTGATCCAAAAATTCTAAGGTGGTGAACAACAGGCTTTTGTCCTGTCCAAGCTTCTTTAGGGGTACAATCTGTCAAGGCTCTTGTAGGACACCTATTTAGTACATAGGCAGCTGTAGAGACTGCCTCTCCCAGAAATAATGTGGTAGCCCCTTTCCTTTTATCATACATCTACACATGTCAAGTAGCATCCTGTTTCTCCTCTCAGCAACCCCATTGTGTTGGCGGGTGTAAGGTGCTATCACTTCATGATGTATCCCCTTTGATTCACAAAATTCCATTACTTCTTTTGAGTTAAACTCACCTCCTCCATCAGTTCTGAACACTTTTAATTTCAGACCAGATTGTCTTTTTACTGATGCACAAAACTTCACAAAATTTGCAAACACCTCTTTCTTTTCTTTCAACAAATAGAGCCATATTTTCCTGGTCCATTCATCCACAAAGATAAGAAAATACCTATTGTCTCCAAGTGAGAGTGTATCAAAAGGACCACACACATCCGAGTACACAATGTCAAGTGGCTGTTTTGATCTCTTTGGTGCACACTTCTTAAACTCCTTTCACGTTTGTTTGCCGACGATGCAACCTTCACAAGTTTTATCAGGAACATGAATAAGTGGCAGTCCACTTACTAACTTCTTGTTGCTTAATTGACCCAAACTTTTGAAGTTTAGGTGCCCGAATCTGTAGTACCAAAGCCATCCTTCTTCTTCAACATTCATTGATGCTAGGCACTGGATAGTTGTTGCATTGAGGTTGATCTTAAAAGTTTTGTTTCATGACAGTGGAGCTCTAAGAATCAACCTTTGTTGTCCATCATACACCTCTATGTGATTTTGCTGCATTGACATAGCATAACCCTTCTCCAGTAATTGTCCCAAACTTAACAAATTATTTTTCATGTTAGGAACATACAACACATCACTCATGTAAGCAGTTTTACCATCTTTTCGAGTGATCATAAATTTGCCAACTCCTTCTGTTGTTATTGTGCTGTTGTCCGCGAATCTGACACTGCTTCTCACGCTTGGATCAAGATCTACCAGCCACTCTCTCCTCCCTGTCATGTGGTTAGAACATCCCGTGTCCAAATACCAGCAGGACTCGTCTTCTCCACTGTTTGTTGTGACCATTAACAACACATGATCAGATTCACTATCACTCTCGTCTTGGGCAAGATGTGCTTCATCACCTTTCTTGTTCTTCTTGCTTGAACTGTTGTGCCAACATTCATAGGAATAATGGCCAAACTTATCACACGTATAGCACTGTACCTTCCTTTTATCATATGGTTTCTTGCCTCTACCTCTGCCATGTCTTCCTCCTCCTCTGGTACCATCATTTTGGCTAGTACCAGATTCATCCACTGACTGCTCAGAATACTCTCCAAATCTGCCTCCACTCCTACCACCCCGTGATCTCCCTCTTCCTCTTCTGCCACCACATCCTCGAAAACGTTGATTATCAACCCTAATACTAAAGGCTTGATCAGTACTTTTGTCATTGTTCTTTCTTTCAATCAGCCGTTGCTCATGAGCTTCCAAAGAATTTTGCAATTCTTCAAGACTCATCGTCGTAAGATCCTTGCATTCTTCAATGGCGACAACAATGTGATCATACTGGGGTGTAAGTGTTCGAAGGATTTTAGCCACAACCTTGCTTTTCTTCACAGGTTCATCACAAGCTCTCATGGAATTGACCAAAACTTGCAACCTTCCAAGATAGTCTACAACTGATTCTTGATCTTTCATGCACAGTAATTCATACTGTCGCTGTAGGGACTGTAGTTTAACTACCTTAATTTTTCCAGCATTACCATATGTTTCTTGCAAGATGTCCCATATCTCCTTGGATGTTGTGGCTTTCGAGATTTTCTGGAAAACAGTGGCAGATAAACACTGGTGCAGTAACATCCGAGCTTTGCAATCCAGCCTTCGACTCTCCTTGTATACATTCTTTGTTTCATCTGTAGCATTCTTGGTTGGTTCTTGCAGTCCTTTCTTTACGATATCATCCACCTCCTGGAAACCAAGAATGGCTTCCATCTTGACACACCAATCACCATAGCTTGTGCCATCGAACACAAGCAAGTTGCCAGAAATCACGCCTCTAGCAGCCATGAAGCTAATACACGCAGCAAGCTTCTATCACACTAATCCACACCCTCAGATCCTCTTGGGTCGGAAGGGCTCTTGATACCACTGTTAGCAGAGAGAGATGGAGAGAAGAGTATAATGCATACACTGATAGAGAGTTAGAGAAATTAGAATGTATTTCTCATATATCAGAAAGTGGAGGATACAAAGTATTTATACAAAACAGAAACGTAACAGGAACTAATCACTGCAAAACTTAATGCAGTTATTACAGTTATGATATTTTGAATTACAACAACACAAACCATCATGCAGCTTAGTCTTTCCATATTTCAAGCAAAAGGTGCTTGCAAACCATCATACTTGTATTCATGTTGAAGCAGCAAATGACAGTTTAAAGCCTGGTGATACACTAAATTACACAGATACAACAACAGTATATTCAAAAAAGGGAAAATATTCTCTAGCTTTTGGTTCGCCAACTAGAGATGACAACCGTTACTTGTTTGTATTCAATGTAAATAAGAATGTTCAAGTTTGGGTGAGTGATAGAAACCAACCTGTTCACAAGGATTCTGTAGTTCTGTCACTTAATGCATACACTACCACAATCATTGTTGATCCTCCTTGGGTTAGCATCAACCAATCTCAACTCAGTATCATATAAACAATCTCATATCATATACTCATCATTCATAATAATTAAAAAGCTTTTATAACTACAAAAATATCATTCAAATCACTTAAGAATGCAAGTTTCAATTTCGTACTTACTCGCCCAGTTAGTATCACTCGCCTAGCCATTGGCTGATGCTCGTCCAGCTAGTAGCACTAGCCCAACCACTGGTACAGGTATGGAATTTCCTTCTGGAAATTCGCCCAGCTAGTACCACTCACCTAGCCACTGGCCCGTGCTCGCCCAGCTTGTAGCACTTACCTAGCCACTAGTCCAGGTCTGGAATTTTCTAACTTGGAAATTCGCCTTGCTAGTACCACTCGCCCAGCCACTGGCCTGTGCTCGCCTAGCTAGTAGCACTCGCACAACCACTAGTCCAGGTCTGAAATTTCCTAACTTGGAAATTCGCCGAGCGAGTATTACTCGTCCAGCAAATCTACGAATCTGGTTAATTCTGCAGATTAGTGTTCTGCATAATTATGCAGATCAACTTATTCGCCCAACGAGGAGGCTCACCCAACAAGTAAACAAATCTACACAATTTCTACAGAAGTTGATTTAAGCAAAATTATACCTATTCAACCAATCCATACAACCCCAAAACCTCTACAGAGACCATTCGAGTATCACACATTAATTATATCAACATAATCACACAAATTGCATCCAAAAGCACCTATAGCATACAGTTATTCTCAACACATCAGATAAAACCTAAGTATTTATCATTTTCAAACATCACAACCCAGTCCACATATCAAACACATAAGTCAATTACAAAATAATCATATAATAACATTCCTAATAGATTTGAGACATGATAAATATTAGCTTCCCTTACATGAGATACTATACAGACAGTTCACAGAGAGTTCAAATACACCTAACAACCCGACAGAGTCCCCAATTCTCCCTAAGAACAACAAGAACATGATCAGAGTGCATCAATAGAACCACTGATTAGTGGAAAAACATAAGGAGAACTCAGAAGGCACATACGGTCTAGAATGATCCGCATGCAATGAGATTTAGACAAAATCAGAGAAAAGAGCAGAAAATCAACTTACTCTGTTTGAGAAATTGATCGGACAGAAACGTAGGGCGTGTCGCAGGGATCCCCTAGCGATCTTTGATCGCTGAATACATGATTACAAGAGTCAGAAACTTAGAGAGAAGACAGAGAGGATTTTAGACAGTTTTTAGAGAGATAGTGTTTATAACTAATGAAACTCGTTTATTAGATTTCTATTTATATTTAAGATTTTTAATAATAAAATAATCGAGTTCCATTATTTTAAACACTTACTCATTCTAAACTACTATTTTCTAGGTCCTCACAACCACACTCTGTCTTCCCTTGTGCAACACTCCCTCCTGTTGATTACATTTTCCATATGATTGTGTAGTACTTATATTCATGTTAAAACAGAATAACAATTTAAAGTATGATGACACATACGCAGAAACAGCAACACTCTTCTGAAAATGCAAAATCTTATCTAAATTTTGGTGCTTCGATTTCGGGTGTGAGAACACTTGGTGTTATGCACTACAAATAAGGATATTGCAGCTTGGAACAAATTAAATGCCGTTTTCTCTGCTCCAGAAGTAGAGCAGGATATAGTGCATGGTATTGATTGTGATGAAGAACAAGCAATAGTTGACAGAAACATAGCCATGATGCAAGATGTAGACGTCCACATATCCCTCAGTGTTTTACAAGAAATAGAAGGTGACAATACATTGCAACTTAAAGGATCAATGAAGAAGCAAAAAGGTGTTTATTAGTGATATGGGTAAAGTTGTTGGGGGCTAAAAACACTGTTTGTGGAGGACTTTTCGGGAATAGTTGTTTCTGTTAAAAAGCTATTAATCACTTGAAAGTGTGAGCAGATAACTTGAAGATTCAATGATCATACATTTACAATACGTTTTTTAGTGTTACATAGTAAAAATTTTGGAATCATTTTGAGCATGCATTGCTTTAGGACACTTTGCAAATTTTATTGGAATTGTGCAACTCTTACAGTGAGATTGAATCATCAAGGCTAAGAGGTGATATTGGAAAGAGAGAAACCAGATGCAACAATTCATGAATTGACAAGGAAGCTCAAATGATACAAGGAATTTGCACGTTACTTGCATTGCAAGGTTCAGTTTTGCGTAATGTTGCAGAGACATTTGATCAGGAAGCTCTAGTAGCAGAACAACAACATGGTCTTTCTGCAATTCTACAACAATTTCAGCAATTATTTGAGTCTAAACACACCTACCACCTTAGGGGAAATGTGATCACAAGATCAATCTCGTTAATGACGCTCCTGTTTGCTTGAAATCATAGAGATACACATACCCAAAAAGAAGAAATTGAGAGACAAGTGCAGGGTTTATTGAGAGAATAAATTGACTACATGGAGATTTTTTTGTGTCTAAAAGGAAAGAACTTTGAGATGGAGATATGGGATAGGTGTTCTATCATAAACATTAAGATCAATAGAAAAAGATCTTAAGATCTCAAGAGAAACAAAACAAAAACCAACCATCACCAAAATCTCTATCTAGATCAACTTTGTACTCAGACAGAGATGAAAGCCAAAAAAGTGAACATGCTCGTAAGTGACTTCAACCTTATACCTTCATAGAGATAATA
>Ga0209589_1002100_pt1 | contig 34060 bp, 20 predicted proteins | sample CowpeawhiteBW_FD_187525 | JGI IMG/M metagenome (GOLD analysis project Ga0209589, IMG submission 187525) | Root nodule microbial communities of legume samples collected from California USA - Cow pea white BW (SPAdes) (version 2) | ecosystem: Host-associated > Plants > Roots > Nodule | place: USA...
TAATACTGTGAAACGGATTCTGTATTCCGTTTCATAAAAAAATTTGCAATTTTTTTTGAAACGGAATACAGATTCCGTTTCATAATACTGTGAAACGGATTCTGTAATCCGTTTCGCATGTATATTTGTTTGGGCCATTACTGATTTCTTATTATAAGGAGTTCTTTCACTTTCATAACTCATTATAATGATACTAATGCTTTCGCTCAAATTTAATATATTAAAATCATGCTTACAATGAAGTAGGTTATACTAAGGTGTTCTTTTAATCGAGAAAACAAATTTGATTGAAAAGTTAATATTAATTTATGGACTAAATATATTGTACTCGTTAATTTTATATGCAAAAGTAAAAATTAGAATTCATGTCGATCTCAAATTAAAAATCTTTCAAATTCTAAATATAAATAAATATAATTTCTAAATATAAATAAATATAATTCCACATCAGATGAAGTGATCGCATTAAAAATAAATTAATTTTGATATATGTTTCAAGATCATATTAAGTCATCCATTACGATTTAAAAAACTATTTTAAATAAAAAAAATCTTATTTTTTTTCATCCAAAATGTAAATCCAAACTTCAAAAAATCATCACTTGAGCAAAAACTGTTTGAATTTCTGAATGAAAAGGTTGGTGTAACCAGATAGGTAGCAAGAGAGGTTTTATAATAATATATATACACGCATGAAAGGAGAGAAACTTATCTACACTGTTTTATTGCTTTATATATATACAAGGCAAACGACTGCCCCTAATTCCTAACACTGCTCTTAAATATTAAATGCTAATTCAAAGCTTCGCAGCATAACACAAAAACACTCAGACTGTACAGTAAAGCCTCCACAAGTGACCTAACAGGACTCTCATTGTCCTGCATTCCAAGGACAACCATCTTCAAAACATATACAAAACACCACCATATCTACCATCTATCACTGCCAGAAGCAAACAAAAACTCAAACCAAAAGTTATACATACATATAAGTATATATGTATGTATATATTTATATATGTACGTCTTATATACATATGCAAGCATTAAGAAGCTATACTTCCTTTTACCAAAAACCTTGTCTTTTTTAACCTTCTCGCTCCCTCTTTATGTGCATTCTTCAGTAGATAGATTGAAAACACTCTTCAGTGAAAAACCACTCTCCACATCCTTATGCAGACAGAATAGCACTCTCGGATTTAGTAGTGCTGCAAATATTAACATGCTTCGATTCATCAGAGTCGGTATCATATGATGAAAGCAGCCTTTTCTGCATTATTAAAAAATAATTTGTCAGTAGACCATGAAGAAGTGCATGTTATGGAAAGTAAAATAAAATAAATGAAGCTAGGACTAGGACTTTGTCAAGCAGAATAATAATAAGACAACACTTGCATTTGCATGTCTGTGAATTCGGAACAAACAGAATAAGAATATGATGCGGCAGAATATCCGTGCATGCAATTCAAAATAAATAAATGCATAAAATAGCTTTTCTAAACTTCATACGTGTGTGAAAATAGTCATCTGCAATGAGTGTCATCATTGATTTTATATATTCTATCGAATCTATTAGGACGGGTTTTTTCATGAAGACTTCTAAGGAAAAAAAAGACTAAAGATGAAATTAACTTATCCATAAGTTAAATTTAGATTATATATAAACTAATTAGCAGAAATTGTCTTGTATAACACTTCCTCAAAATTTTATTTTTAACTTCTGAATAAATTAATTTTGATTTATGGAAAAGTTAATTTAATTTATTTATTCTTTCTTTTCCTCTCCCAAAAATCCTTTAGGAGTAGCTCGTCTAAACATATCATGCTCCAGAAAATAAATTCAATTTTAAAATCACCCACACTGCTAAACAACAAACGTGCAGTGATAGAGCCAAAACTATAATCATCACAGACCTAGGGGCTTATTGAGGATTCCGGCAACAAAATATCAACATAGTGATATCAATTTATTTACTCGCTTAAAATAATCCCCCCATTTGAAAGCAATTTACATAAACTCACATCTTGTTTAAGTAGCATAATAAAAGCAAGCAACAAGAATTAAAAGATGACTTTGGCATCTAGCTAACGTGATGGGGTCAATAACTAAAAAATGCTAACTGTTGGAAACAAACTTACATGGTCCTCAAACTCTGGACTCATTAAATTGACCGAGAGATTTCTCATCAACAGCAATACCTGCAAAACAGAACAATATAAAATACTCAGGCACACAAACTACGACCATGAACCCAAAATTCTAGACCTTTACATCCCCCCACGATAAAGAGGAAAAGAAAATTATTAATTACCGTTTCTACATTTATTGGGTCCATCTGTCTTAGTTTCTGAAGGTGATTAGTCGAATTTGGATCAAAGACATTGCCAATGAAGCTGTAGACTTGAGCAAAATCTGGCATTACTGCATACACAAGTCAAACTTATCAACAAGTGCATGTATCATGAACATAGGAGTGAAACAATGCTAAACACTCGTAACAGCGGACATATAGCATAGCAAAACCTAACAAACTTAATAACATTAATACTGTTCATAAATATTTCTATTGTTGTGAAAATTGGAAAAAATTACAGTTGTTTATACACACTACTCACTTCAGAAATTATATTCTGAAAGGATAAAAATGCATATTATTCATTGTCAAAAGGTCCAGATGTGGTGGATATAATATACCTACTCTAGCCCAGCCCTACTTGTTTCTTGAAGCCCCAACAACATATGAAAATGCATACGTTGAATTAAGGGCCCAGGCCCAGCTTCAAATCTTTGGGTAGGAGTGGTACAGGGACAAAAAATAACAATTTTACTATCACTCCTACTGTCCCCTCAATATAGCAGCTCTAGAGCTCTATGTATAATCAAGTCACTTTCATGCTTTTGAACTGATTCTAAGGGTCTCTGGCTCTACTTGAACATGATTGAAGATAAACAAATGCAAAGTTCAAGCAATGTGTTATGTTAGCATAATTTTTAATTCCTTGAACTAAAAGCTTTAAGGAACGCCATGACATTCCTTGTGCAGCTTAATTAATTTTTCTTCTTGATCTTAGGTACATTTAAAGCTTATTTGGACGAAGTTTTCCATAACCTCTTCTAGGAAAAAAAAAAAAGAAAATTTGAAATCAAATTTTCCATAGCTAAAATTAGCTTATGCACGAGCTAATTTGTAGAAGTTCTCTTCTTTTATATAGCTTCTCTAAATTTTTATTTATAATTTGTGTTTGACCTAAAATTAGTTTATGCATGAGTAAATTTGTAGAAGTTTTCTCTCTCATACAGCTTTTCTAAATTTTTATTTATAACTTGCTTATAAGCTAATTTTAACTTAAGAAAAAGGTAATTTCCTGTTTTTCTTCTTATTTTTCTATTCTAATAGGAGTTATGGAGAAACTCGTTCAAATAGGTCAGCTTCTTATCCATTAAGGTTGACCTAAAAATAACAGAATAATAATACTTCAAACTCCCACTTTTCTCCACTACTACTCCTGCTCATAGTTATACAATTGGCTACGAAACTACTAAAACTTTTGAGTACGATTGGACCTTAAAAATCTCGACAACTTCTTTATCAAAGCATAACAAAGCTGAGGTTCAGTGATGATATTCTAGATTTAGTGAAATAAGTCTATTCTAATTCTAATAGATAACAAGCTGATGCACAATTTCTTTTATTAGTTCACATGATACCTATAAATCAATCCACAACTAGATGAATAACTCTACTAGAGTTCGGACAAATACCTAAACAACAATCATCTCAGAAAGATGATCTTGTTACAATGAAAGTACAAGCTTCAGGACTTCTTTTTCTGTTTTAGTTCAATCAAAAACTCAAGAAGTGCCCCATTATCTAAAACTACAATCTCCAAGTTTTATGATAAGTTCCAGTTAAATATTTTGTGTGCCCACTTCCAGAAGTTGAAGTTAAAGAAAAAGTATTCTAACCTTTAATTGGCTTGCCCTGGCCACCTTGATTCATCTTTTTGCTACTTGGCCAAGTTGGAGGGGTGTTCTCATTACTACTGCTATAGCAACAGTTAAGAGGAATAGTTTGTGCCACTCCGGTCAAGCCCATGTCATCTAACAAACCAAAAAACTTTCCAGGTTAACAGAGCCTTCCTCAATGAAATACATATTTGAATAACAAAAAAAAAATGTAAAACAAAACATTAGATTTCAGGACAAATAAAACCTTTAGTCACTTGTGGCACATTGACTGGTGGTTTAGCATTATAGTTCCAAGTCGACAAAGGCATGTTGGTAACTGGAGTTCCAAGAACAGATGAAGAATCCGAGCTATAAATATATGCAGGTTCAATGAAAGCAGATGGAGGTTGCAGTGGGCCCATAACTTGGGATACAGTAGGAGCTGATAAATTGCAAAAAAAAGAAAACGTGTTATTTAAAAATAGATTCAAGACAAAAACCAGCGAACATTAAACATGGTTGACATTGGTTATACTAACTGATTTTAGGAGCCTTTTGAGGGTATGGGTGAGTAGCTTTTCTCTTTGGTCGGGGAGGAGGAACATGTTCACTTGTTCCATTCTTCTGAACTTTTAGAAAATACTTCTGTGCATGACTCCTTATCTGCCAAATAGAATTTACATAGAATATTGAAGAAAGGATAGTTAACGGAACATGTAACAAATATCAGAGATTCGCTACAAGAAAATTGATGAACTAAACACCATAACATTATACAATACAAGATTATATAACTTTATGTCCTTTCTTTTCTTCTTAAGTACACATGCACCAAAGTAACAAATTACAAGTTAATGTCCTTAATCCCATCATCAACCCTTAGATTTTGAAGAAAAAGACATAATAAATTGCATTTAGTTATGATGCAACAAAATCTGACAAGAATTAAAATGACTTGCTAGTTAGAGAAGATATAAGAGCATAAAAAGCAATGGGAAGATCCAAACTCAGGTCAGAGCTTCAATTGACAGTCTTTTGGAATGATCATGTCTCCATTTACTCATCTACAATTCAAGTATGATATTCAGTTTTGAGACACTGAAAATTTCACTAAATAGCCAGTATTGAATAGAAAATCCAAGAATAATGTGAAATTGAACAAATTTATTGTTGAGAAGGTCAAGTTTCACTCCTTTTAAATACACACACTCAATCAGCTAGCATCCGCTAGTAACTTGTTCTTTGTTTTCCTTTGGCTTCTATAGTAATTACCTGGATAACAGTTTTTGAACCAACAAATGCTTCAATCTTTTTCCAGTCCCGATCAAATCTGAAATTAGTCAAGAAAAAGAATGAGAAATACAGAATAAAATAAGCAAAAATAAACAAATAACTTATAAACCATCCTATATACCGCTTTTGGCATGGGATCAACAAAACAAAAAAAATAACATTATTACTTCAGGTGCATAGGTGATGTTAACCAGAAAACACGGAATTGCATTTCTTGGTGAGCACAATGCACACTTGCAAAATGGCAAAATACCAACCATATGGCTTTATGATCTTTGCCTATGCTTCTCTCTAAATGAACTGTGGAGTTTCTAAACCCTAATTCTTTCAATTCTAAACCTTCTAAAGAATTTGTATTCTATAAAAAAGCTGTGTACATGTAAATGTAATGATGTATGTTCAAAGTAGATAATTGAATGAAGATGTGAAAAAAAAAGTTTAGGCATACTAAGATGAGGTGTTCCCCTAGAACTTTATTCAATACACCAAGTATTGACAAACTGTTCTAACAATATATTGGCTTCCCTCCAAAAACATTCCACTACAGAATCATCACTCTGCCACTTGTCCCTGATTGGAAGGGGCAACCTATTGTTGAAAAAGTCTAAACAAAACACGGTGCAAATAAACCGTTAACCTGTGAAACAATAAATGCAATGGCTTAAGACCACTTTGTTTTCTGAACTAGTTCAAGTATGGGTGTTTTCAATATGATTAAATACAAAATGACAAAAAGTAGCAAGATTTAAATTCCTTCTCACTATAATACTGATAACCCACCCTACATGAACTACTCCGCACCCTACCAGAGTTGAAATTAAGCAAATAAGATCGATTTTACAATTACTGAAGAAAAACAAATAAGTTTAATTAAAAAAATGTTCCTTTTAAACCTCATCTTCCTCAAAACTAAAAACCCAAATCATATTAGCAGATCATATTAGCGAAGTAGCAGCAACGAAACATTAAAATCATTAAAAAAAAGTAAATAATTTCGAAAACCCCAATTAAATAAACGAACCAAAAACACAACCCCAAACAAGTCCCACTACAGCCACCTATTCCTTATAAACTACTTAACTAATAAAAAACTCAATTCACCATTAACGAATCATCTAGAAACCACCAGAACAGCCAAATTCCCAAAAAGTCTAAAAGAATCACCAATCCTCCAATTCTTTGCCAGAGCGTAATTCACATCCCAGGAATTTCATTTCCATGAAAAATAAAAATAAAAATACAAAAACGGACTCACAATTGGAGAGCTTCTAGAAATTTGTCATGCTCCTGCTCGGTCCAGCTCTCCCTGGACTTGGTAATCGTGTAGGGTTTCCGGATCTTCTTATTTGGATCCTCCACGGCGGGGGCAACGACTGGAGTCTGAGTCGGCGGCGGTGGCGGAGGAAGAGAATTCACGCCGGGAAGGGTCATATTGGAGGGATCGAAGAAGTAAAAGCCTTGGGCGGGGTTTGGGTTCACCGACACCATCAAGCAGACAAAAACAGTAACCTCAATTCGATTTCGTCACAAGTGTTTCGTGTTCCAAATCCTGTTTCGGTGTCTCCCAACAACTATGTATCTCTCACTCTGCGCGCTGTTCTCTTGTGTTCCGTTTCGTTCGTCCTCTCGCGATTTTAGTCTCTGTAATCTCAAACTCCAACCAACCTTTTATATAGACCTCAGGAAGCAGACGAAATTACTTTTCTGTCCTTAAACCCCTTCTGCGCCTGCGTAGTGAGTCACCACCCAGTGGCGGTTATCTTGTTATGCTGTTTGCATTTTTTTTTTCTGGATACAATTTATTTGCCGATAAAAAATGTGTTTTCGTTTGGATGTGTTTTTTTTTCAGAAAATTAAATACAAAAAGTCTGTAAAACGAAATGCGTGAACATTATAAATTGGTAATGAAGGAAATATTTACACACGCATTTAAAAAATAAAAAAATTTAAAAAAAATTAATTAGTTGTCGTATGTGAATAATTTTTTTAATTTAAAAAAAATTCAAATAATATCCATTTGTAGACGGTTATAGCTTTCATTAAGTGTACTTAGTGATACCGCTTCTTTACATTAATTAAGACGTAATTGTTGATGAACAAATAACAAACTCTTGTTCTCTTAATTCTAATTTATTATGATGTAATTGTCGATTATAATTCAGTTATGTGTTATTATTAATTAAAAGCAATTGTTAACCTTCTGTTTTAGGTACATTGAGTATTTTAATAAGATGGTATCACAAAGATTTTGAGATGATAAATCAATATAATTAAATGTTTAGATGGAGTTAATACGATAATTAATGTTTAAAATGCAAGAGTGACGGAAGAACGAAGGGAAAAAGAACATAAACGTAGCTTCAAAGGTCCTATGTTGACTTTTCTTGATGCTAAAATGATGTCTCCTTTTAGTACTTACAAAATCTAAAGTGATAAGATGAAAGGTCATGTGATTAATTGAAAATGGTGGCAATCATTGAAACTTAAGGTGAAAACAAGGGGCAACATAGCACACTAGATTTTGATAAGGATTAACTTTGGATTTTGAATTCTTGGCTTAAAAAACAACTTATTTTATGTGATTTATAAAATAAAATAATCTATGTTGTTGTGATGATGGAATACTTTATATTATATTAAAGTTGGTGTTGAAGAAGGTAAACAAAAAGTTTTTAGGGTTTCTAGGATTGAAACGTGGAAGGTAAACACTTTTCCGAAGGCTACAGAATACGATGTCTATTTACTATTTTTTAAATAAGCGTGATTTTGGGTCTCGTGATCGTGATTATCATAGATAATGAGAATGCAAATGGAGTGTTACTAAAGTTACTTTCGTGTGGAAAATTCTGGCTTCATCCAGAACAAGAATCATGAATTCGTAAATACAAACACTATTATCCTATTTCTAGAAAAAAAAAATACCACAAAAGGAAAAAATATATATATTTACCTTGTAAAGAAAGGCATAAACAATGTTTAAAAAAATAATGCAAAATAAATTTTTTTAATGAGTAAAATTAAGACGGATAATGTGTTTTTATCCATTCCTTATCCCTTATTTGTCTTTCTTAAAAATAGTCGGAATGAAATTATCCCTATAAGACCTATTCTTAATGGGGGATTTATAAATATTTATAATTCATTAATTTTGAATTTAAATATCTTATAATGCTAAAAAAGGGTTAAGATAGACTTATCTTATAAGACCTATTCTCAAATAACAACGGATTGCAGATATTTATAATTAGTTAATCTTAAATTTAAATATCTTGTTTATGGATTTTTTTAATTTATTATTTTTAAATTTAAATATCTTATAATGCTAAAAAAGAGTTAAGATAGACTTATCTCTATAAGACCTATTCTCAAATAACAACGGATTACAGATATTTATAATTGGTTAATCCTAGATTTAAGTATCTTAGTTGTGGATATTTATAATTTATTATTTTTAAATTTAAATATCTTATAATGCTAAAAAAAGTAAGGATTGACTTATCCTGTAAGACCTATTCTCAAATAACAACGGATTTATGGATAACTATAATTTGTTAATCTTAAATATAAATATCTTATAACGATTAAAAAACGAGTTAGGATAAACTTGTACATGTAAGACCTAACAGAATTGCTTACATTTATAACTTATTAATCTTAAATTTAAATATCTTATAATGCTAAAACATCTGTGAAAGACCTATTCTCAAATAACAAGGATTTTCAGATATTTATAGTTTGTTAATTCTCAACGGATTTGTAGAATGTGAATCATGTGCGATACACTTATGCAAATAAACAGACTTAAATGTTCAACTCACCTAATCTATCCTACATTATTATTATTGTATAAAAATAATAGAATTATATATATAAATTTTGGTATAAAAGTTGCGGATAAAACACTTATTTTTTCTCTAAAGGTATTTTTGGAGACTAACATTTAATTGGATTACAATTTGGAATAACAAAATGATATTAAATATCACTTAGAAGATCTCTTCTATTTCACGTTCGTTGTAAGATGTTAAGAAAAAAATTAAAAATTAATTATAATTAATTTTTAATTAATATAATAATATATTAAAACTAATAAAAGAGAGAATAGAAAAATGGTATCATGGGCACTTTGCACTTCGGTTTGGGTCCGTTTTTTCAATTTCCTTTCACAAGTAATCTTTTCTCTCTTATTTCTTTCATTTTTTTTCCCTTTATTTCTTATCCATTCTTAAATCTAATTAAATCATGTTAAAATTGAAGAGTCGAATAACAATTTGAACCAACAGATCTTAAAAGTAAGTAAGTTTCTATTTGTTATATAAAATCATTATTCTTTAATTTTTGTATTGTTTTAGTTATCAAATTTAGTTAAGATGAATGAGAAGTTATACTCTGAAATTAATTTACCTTATATTGAACTTTTGTTTTAATTGGATATATTATACTAGGTTTCTAGTTTGGATATATATTCGAGGATGAGTCACTTTTATATTGGTACAATTTCGCGCAATCATGAGTACTCATTTTTCTTGTCGCCCATTTTTTTAAAGATACACGCTTACATGAAACCTTTGTCAGGAAGATATTCAATACATGAACCCTATTGTACTTGTCTGAGCTGGTCACTAAGACTAACTATTACCTTTAAAACCATTGTTAGGTCTATAAACAAGGAGGTTCACTAGAGAGATATAATAATGAGACCTGAATCTAACTATATAAGAGATTGACACTACTCTCACCCTAAAATCTTAAGACAATAGATTTATAGGTCTTCATCCTTATATAGTGTTCTACTTTCTTATTTTTATTCAATATGAGACTTAGACTCACATGTAAATTGATCATGCAGGTGATGAAAAGAATACCAGTGAAGCTACAAAACTTTTAAAATGTTATAATAGAATGTTTATATATGTGTATATTATTATATTTTACGGTTTCTCCCATGATTGTAATTTTTATATATTTAAAATAAAATAAAATACTTATTGAAGGACTATAAATATTATATATATATATATATATATATATATATATATATATATATATTTATATATATATATTATATATATATATATATATATATATATATATATATATATATATATATATATATATATTGCATCTATGTATGCCATTAGTAAATTAAACATTGAATATAACTGTATTTTTCGGGATCATGACTTCTTATTCCTCGTCATAAACAAGATCGTTAATTAATATTGGTTGTACTATTTTATATGTATGTTTTAAAATCTATAACACGAGGCAAAGAAAATCTATACAATTTTTCAAAAAAAGTATGTTGTATTTCGGTAATTGAAAATAAGATCCACTTGCTTTCCTGACATAACAGTTTCCACATAGTTTTCTTTTAGACGATAATATCCACTTGGTTCTTGACTTTAACATTTATTTCCTTTCCTGAAAAAAATAAATTATACTTACAAGAAAATGTAAAAGGAAAAAAAAAGTGTGAATGCGATTACTGTTAGTGTGAAATCGCGTTTATTGATCATTAATAGTCCACACTTGTTATGGGTCTTTTATGAATAAATAAATTTAATCCATGTCAAAAATATTTTTTTTTTGTCTAATAATTTTCAATCGCACTATTTGCATTAAAATAAGAAAACAATTATTGTTGCTGGTGTGATTGTTTTAATTGGAAAATAAAAGAATTTGAGTGAACAGATATGTTTTGTCTCTACTTCATAAAACTTTCGAGAAAATTTTAATGTATATTCTTCTTTAATTTTGATCCATAATTTTTTTTCCTAATTTTAATCTTAATACTATAATCCAATTTTATTTTGTTACTAATTTCTTTTAATACTTTTTAATGCTTGTCTAATTAACCCGTACACTTATCTATTACTTTAAGATACCTTTAAGAAAACCTAAGAAATAAAAAAAAAAGTATTAAAAGATAAAATAAATACAAAAAAAAATGAGGATGGAAAAAAATAGAAAGATGAATAAAGAAAATTCAAATTTTAATTTAGTCCATATCTTAAACTAGTATTGGGTAAATTAATTGTACAAGTAGTATTTGTAAAGGAAAATAAATTAATAGATAATAAACTATTAAAATTAAAACGCATGATATTTGTTATCTGTTGACATTGTATATTCATATTTATTTTAATTTAAACTAATGAAAACACATAGTTAACTTTTTTATTATAAAAAATAAAATTATTATAGTTATAATTATAAAATAAATATAAATAGTGTTTAGAGTTTTATTAAAGATAATCGAAATGACTTCAAATTGATACAAATAAAAATATTCTAACAACTAACTTTATCTGACATAAACATGTCAACTCAGGTCGTATGTATTACTTAGTATAAATCTATAGAATTTAATGAAATGAATAATGTTAGTTATTAAAGAAGGTGGGTAAAGAAGAAAAAAGCAATTCATATTGTATTGAGTGCATTCATGATGCTTCTTTACGTAAAAGCTTGGTGAATAACAAAAGAAGAAAACCCGACGAGTGAGTTCAAAATCACCCAATTGCAACAAAAGAATGTTCGACAATAATTTATTTTCAAGTTTATATAAAAACTCTTTTAGAAAATGGGAGATAAGAGTTTTTATTTGCATGTGTCAGAATTCAACTAATTTTCTCTTGAAGGTGTTGTGAGAACACAATTTGTGTTCATGTTAGCAAACTATGTGAGAGAGCGCAACTATTATATATGTTGAAAGATGATACTTTTTGGCGAGTTAGAAAATAAATGTTGTCCACTAAAATTTAGAGTTGTCAAAGTGAGTTAGAATTCTTAGGTTAATCCAGTCCATCACGAGTTCAGACTGAGTTGAGTTGAAATTTTTTTATAAATTTTAGTATCGGTTAATTTTTGACTCGGTCCACCAAGAACACGACTCACCCGATTTGAATCTGTGATGAGCCGGGTTAGTCCACCAACCCGCATGGTGACACATATTATGTTGGCTTTGCAATGTTGGGTTGTTTTTTAAACCAAACACATTGGTGGGTTGACAAATGAAAACATAGTTTCAACAACATCAATTGCGACTCAACAAGTAGATATATTTGCATCCCTCACTCACTGTCGACTTTTTTTTCTTCCATTCTTCTGGTATTATTGATTATATAAGCAATCACTTTATAACCTCATGTTTTATTCCCAATTGTAATTTTCCCTATTTTTCTTTTCAGTTCAAGTGTTCACTGAACAATTAGGGTTCTAGCTCTGCATCATGTACCTTGTTGATCTATTGAGATTGCTCTGACGACAAATCTAAGGTATAATTAGTTTGCTGAAAGAAGTATTACATTCAATAAAAGATTGGGTCATTATTTTTTGTTTTCATTCTTCTAGTATATAATAATGTTTTCATTCTTTTTTTGAAATACTTATGAATCCTATTGCATTGTTAGAAGAACTATATAAATACTTTAAATATTATTCCCGTGAAGTGTAAACAAAGTTTTTTTTTTAATATTTGAATATTTAAATACATAAATAAGTACTTTTTAATATTTGAATATTAAAAAGCATAATCAATACATGACGTGCATAAAAACATGATGTACATGATTTATATAAATACAAAGTAAAGCTCATTTGATGAAATGGAAAAAAACATGAACTTCCATAATTTATATTCATTGGTTTGTTTTTCTATTACATGTATGCATGGCTCTCAAAGAATCAAGAATTAAGTTATTACAATTTAAAATAATTAAGTTTATACTTTTAAAATAAGTTATTTATTATATAGTTTTCATATTTTTTAATTAATTATTCAAAAAATATATAAAATTTTAAAAATATAAATACACATACAATAGCATGAACTTTCCTAGTAAATTCATAAACACGGTTTCAATTCAGTAAAATAATTGATCAATAACAGAAATTTCTACAACAATTACTATTAACAATATACACCCTATTTCAATGAATATCCCTCATTTTTTAATAACAGAAATTATATTTTTTTAATTAAGTAGGTTAGTGAGCCGATCCATTTAACCCATCAACCCGTAATGGATCGGATCGAATTAAAATATTTTTAACTCGTTAATAAATAAATCAGGTTAGGTTAACCTACTAAATAATCAACTCATGATGAATTGGATTGGGCCGGACCGTATTTTGACGGCTCTACTAAAATGTTGTCCTCGTAAGAGTTGGGAGTGTAAAATGAATATTCGTGTTAAGACTAAAATAACTCATTGAAAGAACATTTGTTATTTGTTTAAATAAAAGTAACATAAGAAATAACACTTATTTATATTTCGAGACGTGAGTCTGTCTCATCAAATTTAGGTGATTAGTTACCTTCTCAAATTTAAGTAGTTGGTCAGGAAGGTTTAATTGGACAAACCAATATACACCAGTGAGTACTTCTTTTTCTTTAACCTTTTGCATTGTATGTTATAACTGTTTAATTAGAAGAAAGGAAAAAACTAAAATTAAACTTTTTCTTTACTGAACAACTACATATTTTTTTGTATTGTTTTTTTTTTTCTTGAAGTGTCGTTCAACCTTTTATTACTTATTACTCAATTAGATTAGAGGATCAAATTTAAAAAAAAGAGAGACTAAATTAAATAATAGAAATAGAAAGAAAAGAACATCATTGTTTTTTCAAATACTAACATGTTAATTCGTATTTACGGATCACTTAAGTAACGACGACTTCATTTGTGGGATCCAAGGCATCATAAAATGTTTCCAAGCAGTTTCATACTCATCCAGGGATATAAAACAAAAAAATTGGAACATAGTAAATTTTCTCTTGGCATGCTTGTATTGTATTTGCCTTATCAATCAGAAAAGCTTTAGTTACATGAAGCACAGTGACATTTATACAGATTCCATCCCCACAATGCACTTTTACGAGATTACAAGGTGGTGTACCTTCATCACTCATAAACATTTACATGCAACAGTTATCAAATCACTTGCGCTAAAACTTGTGAGGAAGCTTCCGAGGATCATGAACATGAACATGAACATCATAGAGCACTGTGTTCCATCACAAGCTGCCATATCTTACTTCTGTGTTTGGCTTTTGCGTCTGCTAATGAAAAACCAGCAAAGCCTACCACTCTTCTCACGCCTGCATCACATCCAAAAATTGATTACTAACTCATTAAATTACAATCACGATACTGGCATAAATTACACAAGCAAATATTTGGTAAGTCAAGATTTATATTTACTATCCTTGTTACTATTCATAAACAATGTTTCATAATTGGTTAAGCGATTTTCCTAATTCAAAGTACACACTCCATACCAGGTTGCCTTACACCTATGCCGTGCTTTGCAACTAGGTGTTGTCCCTTTGTGCAACAACTTGAACACTGAACATTAGAGTATGGACATAACCCCACTTTTCTTCTTCTTATTGATATTAAAGTTCTTAAAAGAAGCACTGAAAAAGGTGCTGTCGCCTCTTGAACCGTGACAGTCATGGATTGATTTTTAAGATACTGTTTTAAGGCAAGTTCAAGCAACCCGACAACCTATGCGCGTTGCACCTTTTTTGGGCGTTGAAATTTTACTCTGACTTTTTAAGTCACAACGTATTGGGTTGAATGCAACATCGAGACACCAGATATTTTTTTCGGCTTTCAAGCAGATATGCTTCCTAAGAATCAGTTAAATTTGAAGGACAAACAACTGAATGTTCTGATCTTGTTGTTACAAGAACCAAACAACCATTGGAAAAAACAACTTTCGACTAAAAAACTATAGCTGTAGTTTTAATCTGTTGTTACTTTTAAATCTTTGAGCATTTATGTTTAATTTTTGGACAAAACACGCAATTTCCTATATGCATCTGTTATGAAGTGGCTCGAACGAAGATGGAACATACCTGCTATTACTCCTGCTATTGCTGCTGCTGTTGCTGTTGCTACTACTGCTACCGGAACTTTTGGAACTGCCACTATTGATACTGGATTCACCACTGTCACTCCCTTTACACGCGGAAGGGCTCTTCTTCCACCACTCCTTATCAACACCACCCTTTGTTGATCCATCAGGTTTAGGGGTAACTCTTGAACTGCTATTCCCAGAGGACTCACTCTTCTTCTTCTTGCTCTTGTTCTTGTCCTTAGACCCCAGAGAAAAAGGAAGCCCCATTTTGAGGTAGAAACCTCCACGGTCAATGTTTCCGTTTCTCTTCACCTGCGTCATCTTGTTATCAACCCTTTTACCGGCACCGCTTTTGTCCCTCTTGTAGACGGTCAAATTCCTCCGCTCCTCCACTGCGGTCTCTAGCCTGTGGTGCTCGACGAGGTCCTTCAAGGAGAGCTCGTAGTTGGACTCGGGCATGTTCTTGACCATTTCCATGAGTTCCCTCTGCCCTCTAACTATGGCCTGGGTCCTGGACGTGGGTGAAAGGGTGCGGTGGTCGTTTTGGCTGTGTGGGGGGCTGGTGGTCCACATGGGAGGAGAACAAATTCCGGAATCATCCTCGTTTAGTTCCTGAAAAGGCGGTTTGGAAGGCCACATAAGAGAGTTGGTGGGTTCCCATGTGGTGTGAGGTTTGTGTCGGGTTCCGTCGTACAGATGAAAAGAATCGGTGGGGTGGTGTGTCCTGGGATCAAGCATGGCGTTGGTTCTCTGTTCTGTTCTGTTTGTGTTCTGTTTTAGAGTAAACAGAGGAATGAATGAAGGAAGGAATATATGTGTCCGTGTTGAGAAGAGAAGAGCGTGATGATGTGTTGAGGGACGTCAGGGTTTGGCTGAAAGGTGTAGGGTGATGGTATTAATTTCGTGGTAAGGAAGATTTAAAATGACACATAAAGAGAGAGAGTTAAAGAGGGGTCTAAAAAGTCAAGGGATTCTAGATAGTTGAGGATGATGTATTGTAATTGCTGCAATTTCCTTTCACATTTCTCGCATTTCTACGTCTCTCAATTGTAGGTGCCTATGCATAATACATTCAATAATACTTTATAACACTCTCAACAACACAAACAATTCTTTAGCATTTTTTTCAAATACATTATGACATAACTAAAATAAATTTATATCATACTTTAGATTCTCGTTATAAATTTTAAATATTTATTTAATATAAATATACTTTAATATTATAAATAAAATATCGTTTTGACTAAACGTTTTTGAGAGCAGTTCTTCGCAGGAGTATTTCTTTTTTCAAATTGAAACGTTTTTAGTAACCATAAGTTTTTGAGTCAACCTTAATCAAACTTGATGTATGGAGCATCAATTCTTTTAATTTTCAATTATTTGAAATGTATTTTTAATTTAATTTAACAGTTAATTAAACAAAATATCAATCGTCTCAAATTATTTTTCCTTTTTTATCTGTTGACTTAATATTATTCGCTAACAATAAAAGGTCGAGTATTATAATGTAAGTTATTTTTCATAAATATAAAATATAAATATTATATATATATATATATATATATATATATATATATATATTAATTTGGATAGTTGCATTCTTGATATCATGCAATTATTCTTGACAGAGACAAGTAATTAATGTAGTTTGCAACTCATTGATTTCTTTATTAGACATGATAATTCACGAAATTGAATAATTAATTATTCGTCTTATGTAGTCCTATAAATATTTTCATAATCATATTTATGAGATTATTTGATTCACTCGTGATTATTGTGACAATTTCATCATCTAGAGATGGTTTAACTTTGCAAGACCACCCTTTGTGAATTAGTTGGAGTTATTCAAAATATTATATTCACTTCTTTTAAGACCCAAACTATTTTCAAAATGTTTTTTAAACATTGAATTGAAAATAATATTTTATTTGAAATTTCACCGGATATTTGTATATTGATACGCACTTTTAATAAATATACATTTTAAAAGTATGTAGTAAAGATTATACGTTATAAATTCTGACATCTTTTCATACCATGGAACGACCTATATAATAAAATAAAATAATGAAATGAATTATCAATAACTCTGCTAAAATTGTAAAAGTGAATCGTGACAGGGTCATTAAAATAGAATGATAAATCTAGTAATCAAGAAATACAAGTTTTTGAGTTTTTTCAATCAGAATTAATAAAAAAATAGTTTATTCATAATTAAAATGAAATATATGGCAATATAGCATTGCAATTATGTTTATTTTGTTCTGCTGGATAAATAACTTAACTAATAACTTACTAAAGAAATATTTATCATTTAACAACGATCTATGAGTTACTTTTTTGTAGGACAAAAACTAAAGCTAACTTTTGTATATAATTAAATGATGCGCTATTTTTACGAGTTACTTTAGAGAATTTAACAGTATAAGCTAAAAGTAGCGTATAAACATCTCATAAGTCATTTTATAAATTCTCCAAAATTACTCAAGTACTCGCATTGAATTACGATAAGCCGAAATAAAAAATTATAAATAATGGTCTTATAAACTTTAGAATAAAATTTAACATGCTTTATGTTCATAAATGTAGCTAATTAATTTAAGACTTGATAAGTTTTTTATTTTAAAATGTGATATTCAAAGTATTTATTTAATGTGATTTCTCAATTTTTTTTATCATTAATTCAATTCCTATTTTATTTAAAAGGAATTATATTTTATTAAGTCAGTGATAAAACAGTTTGGAAGATAATAACGTGTACACTACTCAAAAAAATATACATTTTTTACCAATTTTCTTTTAAAAACATTTTTTAGGTAATACTTAAAGTTTTTGTTATGAATAAAAATTTACAATAAATTACTATCAATTTATTTGTAAAAATATTTTGTATAAAATAATTTTCACAATAAATTTTATAAAAAATACTTACGAATTTTATAATTATCTACGAAAAAATTATTTGTTAATTAAATTTTTTAAAAAAACTAACAAAAAAAAGTTTTCTTTTATAAAATTTTATAACAAATTTGTAAGAAAAATTTAATAAAATATGAAAATTTTTAACAGTAATAAATAACTTTAATTTTTGAACCTTTATTTTCTGCTTTTACTCATCAATTGTATTTTAAAACGGTGGTGAAGCGTTATAAAAAGTAAAAAAAAAAAAAACTAAAAATGTTAGAGTCATTTTCACCTTTCAAAGAATGAGGACGGGACTATATAAAACAAAATTGAAAGATCATATCGAATAAATTCTTTAAATATTGAGAAAAAAATCTATTAAACCTTAATTTAATTTGTAATTTGATGCTAATAGAAAATGATGAGTTATTCAAAAAGTAGAAAAAATGATGAAGGGCTTGAATAGTTTATAGGAAGTTGTTTTGACGTTAAAGAATGGTGCATGGGACCTCCAAAAGGGTTGAGGTTTAGGTGAGGCACATGATGTTTTTGGTCGAAAGCTCCATTACTTTGGATGGTCCAAAGCCTTGAATTTTACAGCCACATGCACATGCTTCACTGTTACGCCTTTCTATTCCTTCATTCTTTGCGACAAAGCAATGTCTCCCATAATGTGCACACTTCCCTGGCTATTGTTTTTCAGTTGTTGGACCATGAACATTTTTTTAACACGAATTTCATTATAATTAGAAAAACAAAGCTCACAATGGTTTTATTGTATTTGTGACAGAAATTAAGTGAACCGAATCATAATCGAATCATGAGATTTCTAGTAAAATAATTGGTAAAGAAAAATCTAATGGTAAGTGAAGTGTCTTAAAATGAGGAAGAACCTAGTAATAAACTAGTGGAGACATGTTCTTCGGCAATGTGTAGTTCATTTTTACTACAATCAAATAATGACTAAAGTTTTTTTACTCATCAAACTTTATCTCTCACACCATCAAAAGCTTCTCGAGAATATTTTTCGTGAAATAAGTGATTGATTTTAGAAAAAAAAAAACTGTTTATTGTATTTCGAAAGATAAATTTCAAGGAGTAACCGTAGAAGCGATAGATATAAGAAAAGAAATGATAGGATGCACAAAGTAATTGTCCTAATATAATTTAGGTTAAAATATCTTTTTGGTCCCAATTTTCGTCAAGTTTTTTTAAATAAGTCATAATTTTGGTTTTATGTTTACATAGGTCCTAATTTTCGTCAATTTTGTTCAATTGAGTCCTTTTTTGCTAATACCGTTTTAATCATTAACGACCATGAACGATGACTTCCACGTGTAACTTCGTGTTTTTTTTTGAATTTTTTTTTATTTTTTTTAAATGTACACGTGTCAACCCAGTAGCATGCCACGTGTCACTTCGTGGTTTTCTTAAATTTTTTTAATTTTTTTTAAATGTCCACGTGTCAACCCAATATCATGCCACGTGTCAAAGTCAATGTTCTATATTCAATTTGGTCCCTATATTTGTTATTTTTGTTCAATTTAGTCCTAATTTTTGTTAACATTAACCAATTTGGTCCCTATTGTAATCAAATTTAATTTTTATATCAAAAGTTATAATTATGTGAATTTTAATATATTATATAAAAATATTTAATAAAAAATGTGAATTTTAATATAAAAATTAAATTTAGTTTCAATTTAGAGAGAGACTAAATTGGTTAACGTTAACAAAAATCCACGAGTAAATTTTGTTTTATCGATGATTTTTGTTGTGTCGCTAAAATTTGTTGGTAAATTTTATTTTATTGATAAAATTTGTTTCATCGATAAAATTTCATCATTAATATGATAATTTATTTCACCATTTTAAAATATAATATCTATTTTATTTTTATTTATTATAAATAAGGAACAAATATAAAATTGATTTTTTATTGACAAAGAAGCAAAATGTTATAAATGAAGGTACACGAGATACTTTAAACCTACCTGTATAAACTAAAGAAACATGAAAAATTATAAAGGAAAAAAAATACTTAGTTAATCAACCAATCTCTCCATGGTACAAAAGGTGATTCTAATCCTAAAATTCACTTAACTTTATATCTTATCATAGCAAGTTGATGTTATATAATTGCGTAGACAAAGTTATGTTTTGAGCTTGAATTTTAATTAATCTTGTTGTTTTCACAACCTTAGTTGTCAACCAAAGTCTCTTATTATTGTTAAATAAGAGGTTGTTCCTTAATAAACAATTTCTTAAAGCTTTTTTTAATTAATTAAAGTAAAATATTAGCTTAGTAACAGTCAAAAATATATTTTACACTTTGTTGAACAAGGTTAGACATTCATTTAACAATTATTAAAATTGTTTCGTATACTAAATTGGATATAAAAAATTGAACGTAAACCTCTTACTAAATTAAAGTCAAATGTTGGAATGATCAAAATGAATGAGACCCTCTTATTAAAATGAATGTGATCAAAACGATCTACATCATGTCTCGTATTCAATCAAATGATAAAAATGACATAAAATGTGCTTATTATTGAAATAGACACAGAATGGTTGAAACAAGTTGTTTGTAATACACACCAATCATTTGATATCGGCAGAATTCAAACACCACACTATTCACTCTCATCACTGAAAATTCTAATAAATTGAATAAGAAAAATCGCATGGATGTGAGAAAAATAAACACCTTTTTTCCATTGGGGACTTTTGTCAAACATCTATTTGGGTCATGATAATGCTCACAAACATATATGGTCAAGTACAGAACACTTAAACAGAACAAAAATAGATTATGAGCACATAACATATATCAATTAAAAGGCACAGAAAATTTACTTACATATTGAAACTCGACTTAAATACAACCAAAAGAAGCATATACAGAATTATATAATCACTTTACGAGCACGTTATATCATTTCTTCTATAGTTTTATTCATTTTACGTTTTATTTTTGGTTTTTCTTCATTCAAAAACATCTTTAATTTTTATTTCATTTTTCAAAACTTCTATTTCTTCAACTTATGTCAATCCTTTTTTTTTCTCTTTATCTCAACCAAACTCACTCTATCAACAAGTTTGGTATGATGAAAAGAGGAAAAGAAGAGGAGAAAACTGGTTTGGTAAAGAGGAAAAGGCTAATATATTAAGAAAAATTAAATGAAATAAGAGGAAAAGGCTAATATATTATTGTTCACACGACTCTTCCAATTTTGTTGGTATGTGAAAATGTGTGCAATGCTTTCCTGTTGTATTCCTTTATGTTTTGAATTTGTTTAGCTTTTTGAAAATAAATAAATAAAAATAATATTATTTTAATAAAAAAACATATTGAAAAATAAAAATATTAACATGTTAAAATATTAATAAATAATAAAATATAATATTGATAAATAACAATATGTTTTTTAAAAATAAAGTTCTATCTTATTTATTTTCATTATTCATAACCAAATAATCCATATTTTTATTTTAAATCTTTTGAATTAATTAATCCTTATTTTATTTATTTTTATCTATATTTTTTTTCAAGCAATCTATTTTATTTCTCATTTCTTTTTTTTTTCTTCTTGTTTTCACTATGCGGAACCAAGATTCAAACACTTTATGAGACCTTAGTTTATGTTTGGTCGTGGAGAAGATAGTGTGATAAAGAAAGGAAAGGAAATATAGAGGAACAAAAATAATAATTTAAGCGTCTCTTCTTCATTTCAAAAGATTTTCTATTTTAAAGGAGATTAGAGAACGGATTACCAAGTATAAAAGATGTTGGTTTTGGATGAAATTAAGGTGAGTGGTTGCAGCGATTTGCAAGATGTGAAGTATTGTTGCAGTAAAAGACACTTTTATTCATTATCATGTTTTTTTACGTGCTGCAATGGTGAATTTTCCTACTGATTTTTTATTTAAAATAAAATCTCATTCACAAATGGTTTGTAACATTTTTTGCAATATTATGAAAAAAATTAATTTATTTTATTAATTTTTGTAATTTATTTTTTTAAAGTGTAATATTAAATAAAAATTTAAAAAATAATTATAACTCATACAAATATTATTTTATACTACTTATTACATAAAGGACAAAATAATAATATATCTCTTTTTTATATATTGAAACCAATTTTTATCTCTCACATCAATTAACTCACTAACTAACTTTACTTTCAAATTATTTCTAAATTTCTTAAAAAAAAACAACATACATTTTAATCTCAAATTCACTCAAATTCACTCTCTCATTCTCCCTCAAATCCATTCATCCAAGTGAACAAAGCATAGATAAATAGGAAAATAAAGAAAAAAGTGTGATGAAATCTGACATAATAAATCAAATATATACAGTTATTTATTTTCCCTTTTTACTTTCTCTATAACTAAACAACCAATTTTTTTTATATATTTTCCATCTTTCTCTTTTGTTCTTTTTCTTCCCAATTAGAAATCCGAGTTATTTTTTGGAGTAGATTTTAGGCCTAAACAAAAAATTCACATATGACTGAACTTGAAGAAATCAACCATAAAGGTTGAGTTGAATGGTAGGAACCTAAAATAGATTTGAACGTGAGTGTTGAGCTGGATTGTTTGAATGGATAATATTAGATAAATAAAATTAATAAAAGTTAAATTTATATAATAAAATTAATTTTTTTAAATTTTATAATCCAATTCTATCTAAATTTAGGTTTTAATATTTATAAATAAATAAATTTTAAATTTTATTTTTAATATAATATTTTTTACTAAATTTTAATAATAAATCATTTAAAATAATACATGCCATTTTTAAAATTGTTCTGACAATTATTATTATTAAAATAATACATATCATTTTTAAAGTTAAAATTTTATTATATTTATTTAATATGAATTTATAATATAAATAATCCAACCAAATTAACAGAACAATATCAATATGTCCAATTCACTTAATAAATTGGATCTTAAATATAAATTTTAAAATATTAAATTCAAATAACACTTAATTAATTAAGTTTGACCCAGTCCCCATCTCACCCGACCCGACCCGACCCGATACTGAGACCTGGTAAATTCCCTTTGTAACACTCAATCTCTTTCCAACTTCTTTTCTTTCCGTAATCTATCTATCCTCTCCCTGTCCTCAACAACAACATCAACACGAAACCAAAAACACAAAAAAAATCTCAAAGTGTCTTTTCAGACATAAGTACATACTCTTACTCCTTTGCTTTCACTGAATACGTGGCAGTCACAAGTACAACTACTGCTGCAAGACACACTACAGAAAACACCTTTTGTCCTTTTATACACTCACAAAACAACAACATGACAGATCTTGAGAGTTCACACTTTTCTTCTTCTCCATTAGTTTTTATTTTTTTTTTCCAAGGAAATTTTATCAAATAACTGGTTTAAATTCCCATAATAAAAGCATAATGAAAACTTAAGATCATCGAAGGAGATCGAGAATAACATTTATTAGAAGTGAAAATAGTTGTGAGAAAATCATTTACCGTGGGAACAGAAACACATACGTGTTTATATATAACTTTATATATATATACTTATCAAAATTTGTATGAAATGAAATAATATATCTACAAGGCAATAAAGAAACAGTAAAATCTGGGTACATGGTCGAAGTCAAAACCTCTGGCAACCTTAGAATGATGGTCCCTGAACACCAGATCCCCCTGGTACATCACATCCTCAAAGCAGTTGTATTGCATTGCGCTTTTATTGATAGCTATTGTTGTCGGAAGACCAGACAAAATTCACACGAAATGCAAATCTGCAAAGCTACGTGGACGTATCTGAGAGTAAGCTACAAAACAAAGAGGAAGCAGAATCTATCTCCACTCTTCTACAAAACTTACACTTCATCCATTTTGCTTCTTCAAATTCTGGATCCTAATGTCCCACGCACCCTTGATTGAGCTCCAATATATTTTCTTCATCTTGTCATTAAACTATGGTAGCAATTTCCTTATTACAGTTTAGAAAAATCTCCTCCTGAAGTTCCTGGTTGTTGTTTGGTATGAACGCATGAGAAGTCCAACACCAATCCCTATCCCCACGCACATCCCAAGGCCAATTCCAACACCAACTCTGACCCCAGCATTGAACCATGACAGTTGTCCATCCTCACCGGGATACATTTCTTGAGAGTAGAAACCATTCCCCATCTTCTCATCACAATCGTAGTCATCAACCTCTGACTCTGGTATCTGCAAGGTACCATCAATGCCCAACAATTTATATTTCACAAATTACAAGCTTCTTCAGGTTAGACCGCAAAACTAGAACTATACTACCATTTGTACTTAAAAGAAACAAATGCATTTGGAAAGGTGCAAGTCAGATCCCTGGTGAGTTCATCATCATCTAAAACACAAGAAATTACTGAAATTAAGATTACTGTTCCCGTATGTTCAATCATAATCATATTGAAGAGTAGAACCACTTCAACAGATAGTACTTGACATGAATTTTAGTTTATCACTTATCAGTTGTCAGCTTGATACTGATTCATTTATTAAGTTTGTTTTATTGTTTGAACACATTCCAAATTTGAACAGAAAAACATGCGAGAGGGAGGATTGCCTTCAGCATCTGTTTACGCATTCCTAATTGAAATCCCAACAGAGGGCTAGTGTTTAGCATACTTCCGTAGTGGTTCCAACTTTCAGCAGTCAAACAATGTCCAAGATTGAACAATACATGATTATATGGTAGCAAAAAAGTGTTTTAAACTGGTAATGGACGGAAATTAATAAGGTCTGACTATGATCCAGAAAAAAAAAAAAAATCAAACTTTGGTTCGGAATGATAACAGCACTATCAATTATGGATCTTATCAGAACCAGCAGAATGCTTTCTTGTTTGTATACAGTTCATCAGTCCCTTACAAAATAACAATTGTCGGTATTAATCCTCACAAAATAACAATGTTCACCCCTTGTCCATGCATTTTGAGACACCACATCACATGTCACTTGTAAATAATCCCTAATAAAATTACTGGAGTAGAACCAAATTTAACATCTATGTTTTCTAGCTTATCTAAATTAACTATTAATTCAATAAGGAAGACACACATTGCAAAGTTAATTTTCTTGGCATGACTCAAGCAATGAGCTTAACATATCAACCACAACGTCTTCTACATTTTTGAGCTTAATGCAGACATTACATATAACAGAATGTCATGACCACAACTCCCTACAAAGAAACTGTCATGAACCACCAATCAAACACGTCATAAGCTTAAGCTGGTTTTGCATCCATCACAAAAACCAGAGTCATACACACACACACACACACCTCATGTTCTCCATAAATCTTTCATTGAATGCTTAACATGTAACAAATTCCAGTAAAAAACAACTATGAATCGCTTCCCAGATTCAATCCCAGAGGCAAGAACCGTGTTACAAACACACGGTCACACAGCTAGCAAAAAATCATTAACTGCTTCAAAGACACAAATGCAATTCCAAAGAAAAGCCAAGTTAATTTGAGAAATGACACATCCCACAAAAAGAATTCCCCACCCTACTCCTGGAGACCATTTACCTCAGTTTATTTGTGGCTTCACAAAACAAAGCTAAAGTTTAGTTTTAATGGATCGCTGGAAAATCATAACTTGGACAATTTGAATAATTTATGATTCAATGACTACGAATACATTTTAACCAAATTTATGAAACTAAATTACTAAAGCTTTCAAAAAGAGAGAGACCTCAGAAATTTAAACATTAGGACCAATGCTACAAACATGAACTCAACAATCGAATACCACAAACGTTGACACTCACAATTCACAAAAACGATAACAATTACATGATAATTCATTCAATCCACATACCTGCAACTTCCGGTTGGGAGCAAAACCATTGACACGGTTCTTCTCCATCATCATCATCAACATCTCTTCATCCTCGGGAATCGCGTCCAGCGTGGCATGTCTGGGCACCCTCCTCCGCGGACTCATCTGAATCGTCTTGTTCAGAATCACAGGCACGCCGGAGCAGCACCCGGCAACGTAGACCTCGATCGACGGCGCGGAAACCCCGAGGCGCGGTCTGAAGAACGCTGAGCACCCCGACCCGACGGACCCGGCCGCCACATGGCAGTCCATGCCCCATCCCGACCCGGACCCGTTTCTCCATTCGGAGTCGAGGCGCTCGAGGGAGCCGCAGAGGAAGAGCGCGTCGTTCTCGTAGACCTCGAAGTCAGCGCTGCCGCTGAGGCTGACGGTGTCGGTGGCGACGTAGGTGACCTCGGCCGCATGGCGGTCGACGCGGCCGCGGTGGAGGTGGATCGTGGCGGGGGAGGAGGCGGGGACGGGGGCGGCGTTGACGACGAGAGAGACACCTGCGTGGCGCCGCGCGTGGCAGAGCGCAAGGTGGTCGGGGAGCGAGTCGACGAGGCAGGGGGAGATTCTGACATAGAAGAGCCGAATTTCGAGGCAGGAAGAATGGGTGAGAGAAGGGAAAGTCTTCAACGGCGTCGTTTTGGCAATGATCGGCTCTTCCTCTTTTTGATCCATTGATGAATCTCCGAATTGGGAATGGTTTGGGTTGGGGAATTCGCTAATGCGTTGAATCAGGTGACGATGATTGTGATGGGAAGAAGAAGAAGAAGAAGAAGGAGGGAAAACGCGGGTGCGGAAAAAAAGGGTTTTAACTGAAAAGACATGAACGAAGAAGAGAAGGGAAGGGTCAAGGGTGTGTTTGGTTTGGAAATATTAAGGTTTGGTTTGGCTTATGTTAAATATACTGAAGGGAGGGAGAAATTATTGGGAAGAGTCAATGAGAAAAAGATGAAGAAGGATCAGAGAGAGACACGTGTTTGTTTGTCTTATGTCACTGTACACCCTCTTCTCGCTCTCACTCTCTCTCTCTCTTTCCACTTTCCAACATAAAAAAAAATAACACTCACTGCAAACTTCTCAGGCTATGTTTTTTTTTTTTTAAATAAATTTAATTATATAAATATTTTATTATTAATAATAATAATAATAAAATTGTAGATTTTTACATTTATGTGGTCACAAATTTTGGATATTAAAAGAGCTTTCTTCAACCTATTGGTCGAGTAACTTATTGACTTTTTCTCTAATTATGGTAGTGGTAGGTTATTTCTGCGAATTGATTTTTTCTATATTGTATTTATGTCATTAACTTTTCAATAGTACCATTTACGAGTTTATAATATTTTTTCAAACAATGCATTGAAAAAGAAGGATTTTTTTGCAAAGTTGGTTAAGTGGGTGACTTAAGCATTTGTATAATTGAATTACGAGTTTAATACTGAATCGCTAAGGTTATAATTTTCGGACCTTGATTTTTTCTTTTTCATATCTATGTCATTGAATTGAATGATAAATTTTTCTGAATTTTAATCTTCTTTTCTATAGGATTTTATTCTTTAAATTGTAGAGCAATTATGAAAACAGATGACATACAAAAATTTTCAATGGTTTGGATTTGACGTCTCAACCCGATGATTCTTGGAACATTTACTTTTGGTGTAACCAGATATGTGAAAATAGAAATAAAATCTTGCATAATTTTATTTCCTAGTTTCTATTTTAGTTTTTGATTCGATTACACTTGAGATGAATTCGGATGGATTTGTAATCCCTAGTATGAAGGCCAAATATGTATCAATTGTGAAAACAATTTGTTATTTATTTTTAGAAGTTCATCCAACAATTTATATATACCCATTTACGTATATATTTACATATAGCAATTAAGTGGTAACAAAGTATATCAAATTTTTTAATCTCACAATCAGATTACACTCCACCTACTCCTACTACGAAAACTATGAAAATTTCTAATACTTGTACCTTTCTCAAATTCATTCTCTTTTACACTTAAAAATATTGTTCTATATATCAATCAAATTCACGTAGCATAGGAGTGTTTAATTGTGCATATTCCAATTGTAGTCATGACCAATTATAACAATTGCAACCACTTCTTTCTTTCTTTCTTTTTCTTCTGTGTAAATTTTGTTACATTTTATATACATAATAATGACTAATAAAAATATAGGAAGATTTTATGTATTTTTCAACAAAGAATTCATCTTGTATCTCAATGATCCATCATCCCTTGCAAATGTCTACATATTTCTTGAAATTTATCCATCCATTCTATTATATTTTGGATTTTTTACCATGACAACGTTATAGCAATAGTTGAATATGTACTCATTAATCTCATATTATCGGGATGGTGAGAAAAAAGTATTACATTTGTTTAACAAGTAAAATAAGTAAAGTTAATTTATATATTGTATGCACATTTGTTATGAGGTGCAATATTTACCCATATTTATATCATTCTTTTATGGTGTTTCATTCTTAAATTAAATTTTATGTAATGTCAAATGTGCATTAAATTTTCTTTTATCTAATAGCTATTTTATCCTAAGAATGCACTCTTAAGAGACCCGTGGGGCAACCCAAAATTTATAGTCCAAATCATCCTATGCTATGATATGTACTTCAATAGGTTCTTTAAAAAAATCGAGCATGGATTGTCTCACTTTCAATTACAATAGACAGTGGGAATTGTGTTTTTTTTTTTTCATCTTGCATAACAATTACGAGTAAGGTCCTTTATATTAAATAGAACTTAAGAGGTGCAATATTTACACAAGAATACAACGTGAAAACTTCAAAACCGGAAAAAAATTATGATTGTTGTCTAAAGATAATCAGAAAAGAATAATATTATGTGAAAATTTGTACAACACATAGAGTGCTCTCCAATGCCCATTTAATCCCAAGTACACTCACACTCTCCAAAACAATAATTTAACCCAAATCTCATAACACTCTAATACAAAAGTATAAGAAAAGTCAAATACATCCTTAAAACGTCTTTGACTAGGACAAGAAACACCATGAACTTAAAGTATGTAGTTAGCAATACCCACTCCCTAGCTTATCCTAGGCAATATGAGACTTTCCAATACATATTATTTTCATCAGTCTAACAATTTCCACCCTGATTAAAATAAACACATCTTCATTGTCTATACCAATAATCATACTCCACCATAAAAAGTATTGAATTGGAATTAAACGTCCCAATAATTTCTATGCACACTGCATTAATGTTAACATAATGTCCGTGTATAATTACCACATACCCTGCATCAATATTAGCCAATGGTCGTGCATAAACACTATACACTCTACATTAATGCTAACCAATGACTGTGCATAATTCTCACACACCTTACATAAATATTAGCCAATGTTCGTGCATAAACACCATACACCCTGCATCAATGCTAACCAATAACTGTGCATAATCCCCACACATCTTGCATAAATATTAGCTAATGCCCATGCATAAACAACACCATACACCATGCATCAATTTTCTATTTATAATAGTGACTATTTTAGTAATTTTTTTATTTTGTAAATTGGTTAATATAGTGACTAAAAACTTTTGATCATTCAAATTATTTGTTAAAAAACATTTTCTTGTAGTGATTAGTGAAATAAATTAAATGACTATAATTACATATATGAAATATAGTTTTTGAATTTTTTTTGTATCATTCTAATTCTATACTAAAACAAAACACTAAATAGCAGTTAATTTTAGATGCAGAAAGCAATTAGTTTCATTGATTTAGATTCCTATTTATAAGTAAATAAAATATTAATATTTAAAATAGTTTTTATTATAAATTAAAAAATTTAATTAGTTTGTAGATTATAATGTAGATTATAATCTAAATTGATTTTTAACATTAACTATCAATATCTTTTATCTATTAAAGAATTAGTGTCTAAATTAGTCTTTATTTAATTTAGAGACTAATTTTTTATAGTCAAAACATTGGTAATTAATGTTAAAGACTAGTTCGAATCATAGTTCACAAACTAATTATATATTTTTATTTATAATTAAAATTATTTTAAATTCTAATAATTTTAAATTTATAAATTAATATATAAATTAATCAAATATATTAACAATTTTCTAGTAATAGTGTATAATTGACCATCTATTCAATTTTTCTTTGTAATGCAATCCTAATAACTAGATAATTCGTTTCACTTAGAAAAAACTCGATGCTACATCATTTATTAAATCTCTAAACTTTATTAAGAAACATATCTCTCACCATAAAGTTATCGTAATAACGACACATTATTAAACTTGATCGTGTAACAATCTTTCAGGCATAGATTGTTGCTGGCGCAGGTATCCCTTGAAGCTTCTTGTGCAATTAGCTATTTCATTCAAATTTCATATCAATACCTAATTAACAATCAATGCAACATGCCACTTTATGAAAAAAAAAAAAATTGTCTTAATTTCCTACGAACAAAAATTCCATGGCAATTAGAGATATAATATATTCCCGATATGGATGTGCATGTGCATGTGACTCGTGCACGTGTCAAAGCAAACGCCGCTTTGCAAGACTTTTAGATGATCAAAGGCAACAGTGACCGATATATATATATATATATATATATATATATATATATATATATATATATATATATATAATATAAATTAATAAAATAATATATATACATATATATATATATATATATATATATAAAATTAAAAAACTGTGATATACAAACTTAAATTTATTTCACATGTTTTTTATAATAAAAAAGGTAAAAAATAATATGTGAAATGAGTATATAATTGTGTTAAAGTATTATTTTTTTTCTAGTCTAAAATATGTTTTATAAATAATGAAATAAAATAATTAAAAAGAGTTACATTGTATAACTTACCTTTAAAATATGTTTAAATTATTGTGGATACTGTTCATTATATAACTAAATTGAAAATAAATATAATACTTCATTTAAATAATAATGGAGAAAAAAAGAAGATAAGTTAAAACTATTCTTCTTCTTCATCTTATTATTATTATTATACTATATATATAATGAATATTTTTTGTCGAATTAAACCATGTGTACTTATTTTGGGTTGAAGAGCCCATAAAGTGCAAAAGTCATATTTATTTGGGTCATTATTAGTGTTTTAGATTATAACAAACTCTTTCATTTCTATAATTCACTAGTACGAGCATTGTGGTTTTTCTTTTCGATTTAAAAAAAAAATTGTTAAAAAAATGTTATTTAATATAATTTTGTTTATGGTAAAATTATAAGATGTCAGACAACAATAATTAGTGGTGTTTATTGATAACGATATTTATATACATCAGATATTTAGAATTTTATTTCTTTTACGTAACTTGCATCAACATTAAATAGCGTGTATTTTGTAGAATTGATGTTGTTAGTTTACAATGTTATTGTATTTTTAAAGAAATGAATGAAAACATTGGTTTATATTTAAACATGTTAAAAGGTTATTTAAATATTGAATATTATAGAAATTATTTTGAAGATATAATTGAAGTAAAGGAATGAGATGTATGTTGTAGTTGTTCGATTTAATTAGAGATTATGTAATTTTAAGGTGTTTTATATTATTAATGGCTGATGCATACTGTTACACAATTATATTAGTTTTTTATCCTATTTTTATATATAGATATACTATTTTGGGCATTTTTATACTTGTATTTCACAAAAATTATGTCTTTTAAGATGGATTTACTAATGATGCTAAGTTAATTGAATAGTTTAAATATACATAATGAACCAAAATGCTTGTTGAAGGTTATACTCTACATTTTGGAAAACTACTTTGGTAGAATTCAAAAGTTTTTTTTTTATGTCATGGATTAAAATTTTTAATCCAAAATTATTTTGAACTCTAGAAATTATGACATACAATTGATTATGCTTAAAACTAGTATTTCTAAGTACAATTTCACTGATGTTAAAGATTGATCTTAAAATAGGTTTGTTGTCATAAGACAAAGAAATTGTCTTTTTAATTAGCTTAAACGCCTAAATTCCTTCAAAATATGATGCTATGGTTTGAAATGCTTGATGCAATCAACCAACATTTTAAACAACCGGATTAATTACATATATATATATATATATATATATATATATATATATATATATATCATTTACCATGGTTTCAAATTCTTTAGTGGATTATGAGTTGAAACACTCTTTTTCTTATCCTCTAATAATGGAAAGGATCTGATATGTAGTATTATTTAAAGTTTGGTTCTTGTTTAATTTAAGGTTTAATCTCGTTTTACCAATGTAAAATAACTTTTTTTTTAACTTATGATTAATTTAAAATATGTTCTATACAAATGAAAATAATTAAAAATAGTAATACTATATAATTACATGTAAAATATGTTTAAATTATTGTGAATAGTTTTCATTATAGAATTACATTCAAAATAAATTATAATGATTCACTTAAATAATAATGAAGAAAAAATGAATTATTATTATTATAATACATATATAATGATTTTTTTGGATCAAACTAAACCATGATATACCTTTTTTATTTAAAAGCCCATATAGAGTACAAATGTATATTTGTTTGGGCCATTACTGATTTCTTATTATAAGGAGTTCTTTCACTTTCATAACTCATTATAATGATAGTAATGCTTTCGCTCAAATTTAATATATTTGTTTACAATAAAGTAGGTTATATACTAAGGTTTCTTTTAATCGAGAAAACAAATTTGATTGGAAAGTTAATATTAATTTATGGACTATATATATTGTACTCGTTAATTTTACATGCAAAATTAAAAATTAGAGTTCATGTCGATCTCAAATTAAAATCTCACATTTTAATGCATTATCAAATCTTTCAAATTCCAAATATAATAAATAAACATAATTTCTTTAATTCAATAATATTAATTTTTTTACCGTGTTTCAAACTAGATTTAAATTAAATAATATAAATCATAACTCAAATATCAGTGTCAACAATATTTAACGAAAGACTTATATCAAATTTTAGTCCTCAAGTTTCAACTTACTCATTATTCTTCTTAGTATGAGATTCATAAACACCACAAATACAATAATTGTCTCCACATCAGATGAAGTGATCGCATTAAAAATAAATTAATTTCAATATTTGTTTCAAGATCATATAAAGTCACCCATTACGATTTTAAAAACTATTTTAAATAAATAAATAAAATTCTTATTTTTCTTCATCCAAAATGTAAATCCAAACTTCAAAAAATCATCACTTGAGCAAAAACTGTTTGAATTTCTGAATGAAAAGGTTGTAACCAGATAGGTAGCAAGAGAGGTTTTATAATAATATATATACACGCATGAAAGGAGAGAAACTTATCTACACTGTTTTATTGCTTTATATATATACAAGAAACTTATCTACACTGTTTTATTGCTTTATATATATACAAGGCAAACGACTGCCCCTAATTCCTAACACTGCTCTTAAATATTAAATGCTAATTCAAAGCTTTGCAGCATAACACAAAAACACTCAGACTGTACAGTAAAGCCTCCACAAGTGACCTAACAGGACTCTCATTGTCCAGCATTCCAAGGACAACCATCTTCAAAACATATACAAAACACCACCATATCTACCATCTATCACTGCCAGAAACAAACAAAAGCTCAAACCAAAAGTTATACATACATATAAGTATATATGTATGTATATATTTATATATGTACGTCTTATATACATATGCAAGCATTAAGAAGCTACACTTCCTTTTACCAAAAACCTTGTCTTTTTTAACCTTCTCGCTCCCTCTTTATGTGCATTCTTCAGTAGATAGATTCAAAACACTCTTCAGTGAAAAACCACTCTCGAAATCCTTATGCAGACAGAATAGCACTCTCGGATTTATTAGTGCTGCAAATATTAACATGCTTCGATTCATCAGAGTCGGTATCATATGATGAAAGCAGCCTTTTCTGCATTATTAAAAAATAATTTGTCAGAAGACCATGAAGAAGTGCATGTTATGGAAAGTAAAATAAAATAAATGAAGCTAGGACTAGGACTTTGTCAAGCAGAATAATAATAAGACAACACTTGCATTTGCATGTCTGTGAATTCGGAACAAACA
>Ga0209589_1002102_pt1 | contig 34047 bp, 21 predicted proteins | sample CowpeawhiteBW_FD_187525 | JGI IMG/M metagenome (GOLD analysis project Ga0209589, IMG submission 187525) | Root nodule microbial communities of legume samples collected from California USA - Cow pea white BW (SPAdes) (version 2) | ecosystem: Host-associated > Plants > Roots > Nodule | place: USA...
TATAAATATATATATATATATATATATATATATATATATATATATATATATATATATATATATATATGATTATTTTCCAATAGAAGAACACACAATTTTGCCTACACATTTATGAAGTTTAACCATTTATACATGGAGATTAGCTAATATTGATGTAGGGTGTGTGGTGATTACACATGGAGTTTGGTTTGCATAGATGCAAAGTGTGTGGTATTTATGCAGGAGCATTGACTAATGTTGATGTAGGGTGTGTGGTGGTTATACACGGTCATTAGTAAGCATTGATGCAAGGTGTGTGAGCATTACTTAATATTGATGCAGGGTGTGTGGTGATTATACACATGCATTACGCTATGATAAATCCCAACCCAGAGAAGATAAAGGAATTGAACCTCTGATAGCCCTTTCATTTAATTAAATGGAAATAGGGCGGCTAAAAATAGCTAGTATGAAAGAACTGACAGCATTGATGTAGGTGTGTGGTATTTATGCACGAACATTGGCTAATATTGATGTAGGGTGTGTGGTAATTACAAACGAGCATTGGTTAGCACTGATGCATGGTGTGTGATGTTTATGCACAAAAATTAATTAATATTAGTGTGGGGTGTGATGATATACACAAGCATTGGTTAGCATTGTTGTTGGTGTGTAGTGAAATAAAATCTCAGAATGGTTTAATTCCTAGTGAGTATAATCTTTTTATGGTGGAGTATGGTTGTTGGTGTAGACAATGGAGATAAAAAGGAAGTTGTGTATATTTTAATCATGGTGATTGTTGAGTTGATGAAAATAATACATCTTGTAAAGTCTCACATCGTCTAGGATAAGCAATGATGTGGGTGATATATAGTGGCTATATATAGAGCACTCTAAGTTCATGGTTTTAGTGGCTATATATATAGTCAAAAACACTTTAAGCTTCTATTTGACTTTTCTTATACTCTTGTAATATAGTGTTATGAAGTTTGTGTTAAATTCTTACTTTGGAGAGTGTAAATATACCTGGGGTCAAATGACATGGGAGAGTGGTTTATGTGTTATAAAATTTTTCACATTGTGTTATTCTCTGGTTGTCATTAGACAACGGTCATCATTTTCCTCAAGTTTTGGAGTTTCTATGTTATATTTTTGTGCTGATTGTGTTGATCTTATTTATCTATTGGCAAGAGGTAATTTCCAAAGGATAAAAATGTTGATGTTCTTCATGATGACATTTTTTTTTTCATTGATAATCAAAGAGGTAACGGTGAGTGATTGATGTTTTATGTGAGTATTAAGTTAGAAAATTCAATAAAGTTCTAAGTTATACATTCATATAGATAAACATATCATGTGATAAGAATCAGTAAAAATTTCTAACATCAAATCAGGGTTTAATCATATAATCGACAAAATATATGAGAAATTATAAGAGTTTGTTAGATGAAATCTGTACCAAAAGTGGATAAATTAACAAGAAAATTGGAAATTATGACAAGAAACTTGAACTTAATACTAGTCTGCTAAAAATAGTTATTCCTAATATATCTGTGTTGATGAAATAGGTAACTATGGATAGACGATGTGTACTTATTCACATGTATTAGCGTTATTATATATTTAAATTGAATAAATAATTCACTATTGTTTTATATATTCTTTTTGATTTTTTTTATGATCGTCTTTTAACATCTAAATAAATAGTTTTATGGGAACAGTTGTCGAATATATATATATATATATATATATATATATATATATATATATATATTTTTTATATATATTTAGTATTGCAATCACCTCATGCGGAATCTGAATATGCAATATATATTTTTGTATGCTGTATTAAACTTGAAAATACTGCTTTTGGATAATATTGTTTTCAAATAAAATGTTAATATTAAATATAAAATATAATGCATATATTTTAATAATTAATAAAAAAATTATTTATTGAGCTAGTTTTATAGTGACTAAAAAATGGAGCATGCTTTTGTAATTGTAAATGTTTCGTTAGTCTATTTATTTGTTTAATGACAAATCAGCTAGCCCATAAATTTATAGGACTTTTTTTTTTTCTTTGTGATAGACATTTTAGCTCGTAGGCCTACATTGACATGTTTAAGAATAGACCTACTCAGTAGCTTATTTTAAGGTGATAATTTTTTTTTTCATCATTTTGATATTCACAAAGAAGATAATAAATTAGAAAGTCTACTAGACTTTCTCTAATACTTAGTTAGCTAAATTCTATAAAAGGTTAGACATGAGACAAGCAAGATGTTAAATTTGGACTATGGGATTATAAAACATATCAAATACTTATTTAGGTTTGACTTCAATTACTTTTATCCCACTTACCCCCATTTTTTTATATGTAAATCTCATATTTTTATATCAACCAGTATGTAATAAAATAAACATTAAAACCCACAAATTAGAGAGAAATATAATAATAAAATTTAAAAATTTGAGTTTGATTGTGGGAAAAGTATCCACAACCAGAACCATAAAATTAGAAGGAAACGAGAATAAGATTTTTGTTTACATATGTACATATATGTATGAATTGTTTTCTTTTCTTTTTCCAGGTTTAAAGATGAATTTGAAGATCTTTTAGAAAAAGAAGTATAGAAAGTTAGTCTTTATCGTAATGATTAACGAATATTGCTCACTTTGTTACTTTGCTTCCCACATATGTTATACCTTTTCGTTTTTGCTTTACTTTTCGGCCCCATGAAAGAAGAAACAAAGCACGAAGGTGGATGAAGCAAGAAGTAGCAGTGCATTATTATTATTATTATTATTATTATGATCGATGGAAGAAGCCAAAAGGCACAGCCATAAAAGTGCAGTTAAGTTCCCCGCAAGCATAAAACCTGATTCAACGCTTTGCTTTGAATGGAAAATAATAGGCACATAACATATAATCTCCATCATTGATGATAAAAGAAGAAAAGAAAAAAACTCCAAACTCACATCACATGAATGAATATGGAAAAACCTTTCTTCTCTTCCAATAACCGATACCCTTATCCTCTTCCTCCGCCACCTCTACGGTGCTTCCTATCTACCCTTTTTAGCCTTTGCTTACAAACTCATCCCTCTTTTTCTGCCTCTCATCTTCTCACATTCACACATGCATCTGTTTCTACCTTTCACATATCATCTTATCCCTCAACACTCAATTATTAATCTGCCTAACACACACACACCCCCACATACACAAAAGGTAAGAAAAAAACATGGATAAGTATTTTTCTTCCAAACCCATAAATTTGAAGTAACTATGAGTTTCGTTTTGCTGTTATATTTAGTTTCTGCAACATACCACAATATGATACCTAACCACAACATTTATCGGTCTCATAAAAAGTTGATCTTCTTATGTAGGGTATGTGCATATTATTTTTAATGTTTTTAAAACATATTAACAAGATTTATAAAGTACCTAAGACAGAAAACCTATGACGTGTTTAGAACACTGCTAAACCTATGACATGGTTAGTTGTGTGTAGGTTAATTTCTTTCGGCAAAAGATTCTGGCTGGAACCAATAAAAAATGTTTGGATCCTTTATAATAATAGTCCTTCCTCTGCAACAAATTAAGATACAGTACATGCAGTGCAGTATACCACTGCATATTAAAAATCAGAGTACTCTTATAATTGGTTCATTCTTGGTCAAGATATTCTGACATCTGCCATTGTGTTGCTGCAGAAATTCAAAGCCTCCTCTATTGTGGTCACATGAACAGTTAGTGCGTGATTATCATTGGGGAGAATTTATGGTTGATGTGCTTTTCTTATGGTTTGTTTTGAATGAGAAAAGAGAAAATATGAATAGCAGTATATTTTAGGAAAAAAATAGTGTTTTGGGTAATTATATTATAGGTGTAACTTATCCACCAACTTTTGTCAATCATTACTTTGTAATTTTTAAGGATTTTTTTTCTTATGATTATATTTTCTTTCCTGCAAATTTGTTTGAATATGCTTTTAAAAAAATTCTGAATCTATTTTCTTGTAGTGTTTATTGAACTGATTCACCTAATCATTTTTATTTACAAGAAATATATAGATGTTTCTTCAATGACATTCAATTACAAATTGACAAGTATAAAGCGTGTGTTACAATAAATAATAATTATTTTAAAATTTATATTTACTTTGTCTTTTTATCGATTGAAAATGTAAGAAATGCAATGGAAGAAATAATTTTTATTTAACAAAATCTACATGTTTGTCTGTTTCTATTTTTCTACAGCTCTAGTGTTATTTTATAACATGTTGAATTCAATTTCTTTTAACAATTTAATGAGGTTAATTTGATATAATTAATAAGAGTTTGAAAAAAATAACAAATAATCTAAAATAAAATAAAATATTCTAATAAAGTGTGTAAAAAATCACAGAAGATATATTTGCTTTATTAATGGGTTATTGATTTAGATTAAAGAAAACTAAAAAACAAAACACAAATGTTATTTTGTTTCTTTCTGATAAAAATTTCAAAATTTGTTCTCTCGTTTCGTTTTCCTTTTTGGTCCGTGCAACACATGATAATATTTGGGAAATGCTCTTCCACATGAGGCATCTTATGCGCAGTTTCGGGGAATTATTCACATCACATGCTACACAAATCGGTGCTCACTCAGATTCCAGCATAACATATTCATTACTCCATTTATATGTACTAACCAAATCTAGTTAAGTATCATTAATGCCCTTAAAAACAGTTTATTTATTAATCACAGAGCTTACTGTGATAAAAAAAAAATATCTCAAACATATCGTGCTACCCTCATACTTATCATTTTCAATTCAGTAATAATTTGGTGACAAGACCAAAACTTATGAAAGACACCATTTGTTGCGGTGTTCATGAAATTTTGAAAGGAAACAATAGTCGTCTTTTAGAGGTAGGCACTAGCTAGCTAGGAGAATGGAAGCTTTAAATTCACAGGTTGGCAAAAGAGAAAAGAAAACAAAATGCACAATTTTTCTTAGGAATTAATGCTCCTCACTGTTGGTGGGGTGTCACAGTTCACAAATACATATTCGACAGCGTATAAAAATATATTATGCAGGAGAAGAAATCAAAGGGTAATTTATAAGGAGTGCTAAATAATCTATAATAAGAAATGGGAAAACTTCAACTAGATTTAATACAAAGAGAATTCTGATTTGTTTGAACTTGGAATAGCTGAAAGATATATATATGGAAAGAAAAAGAATAAAAAAACAAAGCCACTAATATAACAAAAGAATATAGATGTACACGATTCATCAAGTTCTTCCCCTCGATAATACCTATGAATACAAAAACTAACATCGAAAATTCCTGGGTATCATAAATCTATACAGTGTATGTATACCCAAGAACTTTCCTATATATCATGTCTAACAATAATGTGTATGATCACGTTTATGATGATGATGAAATCAGTATGTAGAGGACTGTTTAAAACCAAACGAAAAAAGAAAGAAGAAAAGTATGTGATGATTAATTACTATGCACGACGATGATCCCAGAATGAAAAACCCATGGATCTGCAAACTTGATTTTTATGTAATTTTCTCTTGTTTTCTTCTTCTTCTACTTCTTCAGTAGTCATCCCACTGCAGACATTCCAAATCTGAGAGAGGTGCAACTGAAGAAGGACCTTCAAGATCCTCGTACAATGTCCGATTTCTTCCCATGTTGTCCTGCTTCGAAACCACCGAGGATGTTTCCGTGTTTCTGTCGTTGCTCAACCCCGTGTCTTGCGAGTGGTTAGAGGAGAATTGTTCCATCTTGCACTGTTTCTCCAGGAGAATTGTTCCATCTTGCAAGTGCTCGTTGTTCTTGGCTGCAAATGCTCTAAGGATAGCTTGATCGTGGTTGCTACCGAAACCCGAGGCTTCAATACTACTGGGCATGATGGAATTTCTGATCCTGTTTTGGTGCACGTAGTAATCAGAGAAGATGTTGGAGGGTTGTGAGGAGAGTGTGTTGTTTCCAATTGGGTTAACGTTGTTGGTGAGATTGGGTTGGTTGGAGGTGTAACTGATTGTGGGATTAATCTCATAGCTTCTGTGGTGGTCTTCTGGCTTGATGAGAAGCTGGTGGTGGTTGTTGATGGAGAAACTGGGGAGATAGTAGCCCTCTGATTGTGATTTAGTTGATGAAATTGGGTTAGTGTTGCCATAAGGAGGATCCATGAGAGGTGGAAGTGAAGAATAATCAAGAAGATCATCGCCAATAGAGTTTATCCTCAGAAGACCAGGAATTGAGGATTTTTTGACATCTGTGTTCTTGTGAAAAACCCTTGACACCACCCATTCGTCCTGCAATACCAAAAAGAAAAAGAAAAACAGAAAACTGTTAGCTTTGTTGACAAAACTCATAAAACTAGAACCATATGAATAAAGGAAAATAATAGATGAAAGAAACTGGCAAACTAACACAGAAAAGACACTTTTGTAAAAAGATAAAAAAAAAAAAAAAAAAAGGTTCACTTTTGATACCTTTGCTGCCTTAGGAAGATTGTAACTTGCAAATTTGCCCTCCAATCTGAATTCATGCATGACCCAATTGGTTTTCTCACCCTTGGGAGCTCTCCCTCTATAGAACACAAGGGTCTTCTTCATCCCAACAAGGTTTCCTTTCCCTTTGTAAATCTCCTTATCTTTTCCGGTGGCCTTCCAGTACCCAGATTCTGTTGCTCTATTGGTTCTCATACCAGTTGGATACTTTCTATCCTTTTGGCAGAAGAAGTACCACTCTTTCTCCCCTATCTTCGCTTTCTCTGCAAAACATAAACTCAACCCTCTCAATATCTCATCAAACTTCAAAGTCAAAACAGAAACCAAACTCACAAATTCACACAAACAATTAACTTACTCGGCAAATCCCAAGGCTCGCACTTGTTCAAATCAGCCTCTCCAATAGCAATTGCACTGAAACTACTATCCTTCACCTTCTCAGTCAGATAATGAGTAATTATCTCCTCATCGGTGGGGTGAAACCTGAAACCTGGAGGCAAATCTAGAGGCTCCTCACCTTTGTTCAACACAATAGGCTCCTCCATGAAATCAAATATATGGGTACCAACTACTCAAATTTATACTATATATATGTATGATATATGTGCATACATATATATACCAAACAACAAGGAACAAAAGAAAAAGAAGAGAGATATAGGTATATGAGAAGAGATGAATTGTAAGAGTAAGAAGAAGAAGAAGAAATGGAAGAGAGGTATTAAGAAAGTAGAAGGAAGGGAAGGTGATGTGTTTAAATAGAGGAGCGTGTGCATATAGACCTCACACGGTGGAAGATCCGTGGTGTGCAAGGCACTTGCTGAGGAAGCCTACAATTGGTGCTTTGTTTTTTCTTTGTTTATGCTTTGTATTTTTCCCCTATGCTTTAATTTTCAAAATACGTGTATTTTGATTGGTATATATATGACGTATGTCCTATCCGGGTGGTTTCTTCGCTATATCTACCCCTTTGAAAACGAAGGTGAGTGAGAAAAAGAAATGGTAAAAAAAGTGCTTTCAAAGCTGGTGGACCCCACTTCCTATAGGCTCCCCACTTTTTCATATTATTAAAAATAAATAATTAATAAACTTTATCCGCTAGCTTCTTCAACCTAACTTTCGCAGATTTTCATTTCATTACCTGTTCAAATCTGTGGAAGAAATAGTTGAAAACAAAAAATGAAGTGTTCCTTTTGCTTACCACTGTTTGTGCCATTGAAAGCAGATGTTGCTACTTCTGCTACTGCGGCTTAAATTTTCATTTTGTCTACAAATGCTAGCAGCTTTAGGTGGGAAGTGGTTGTTTCAGTTGGTGGCTAGCTTGGCTCAGCTGCTTCATATAATATTTGTGTACACATTTGCATCACTTCCTAACCTCATTGAAAATTAGACCAATAAAATAAATCATAATAATATCTAATGCTTCTATCATTGCCCACCTTTAATTTATTACTCATAATATTTTTTTTTTTATAATTATATTGGAATGAAGTAGAGAAATTAGAATCCAAATCCTTTCACAGTTTCACACCAATAAGTCAGAAGAATGAAGCAGTAATAAATGGTTGTGAATTTTCCAAGACCTTTCCAAAATGTTTCCATTCTTACCAGGCAATGTGTACATGGTCTACTGAAAAAACCTATCTTTACAACTGTTATCTTATCACCAGGAAAAAAAAAATAATTAAGAATTAACAACTGCATCATTCTTTATATAATAAATATGAAGTGAAAATAACATTAGGGAGATTAGAGTATGTACATGTGTCAGAAGAAGGTAAATATTGGAATAATTTCTGATTTTGGATTTTCGCTTTTTAAATAAGGTATATAGAAATATTTGCCCTTTTGACATCAGAAGTCACAAGTGTGGCTGGGCTTTAAATTAAGATATAAATTGGAGGGAAGAATTAATGAATCTGTCTTACTCTAAAAATTAAATCAAATACATGTTTTTTATAATGTGAAGCACCGATAGCTGATTCTTTTGTTGGTTTGGATGAAAACAATGTATAAAAGTCATAATCATGAATGAATATTTAATTACACAACTTGTCGTGTATATACGAGTAGGATGGACTAGCCACTAAATAAATTGCCTGAATATTGACACCCTCTCTGCAACTTCCTTGAAACTTCTAAGCCAAATTTGGGAGACAATAATAAAATGGTCAAAATGTGGAGGGCATGAACGAAAAACATGCTAACAAATAGCCATTTTAGTAGACCCTCTACTCTGAACTAATAAGCATATACTATTAATGTTAATAATAAAGAGAGATGAACTCTCATGAAAGCCTCACTTTTAGACGAAATTAAGAAGGTGATTAAGGCTAATTAAAATCATCTTTAAGCACGGAAAAGGTCAACATGATTAGTCCATTAGTCCTTTCTGATTTTGCTTTGGTGAACCGTAGCTGCCAATAGTAAATCAATTATTAAAGGACCGAAAAAAAAAAGAAAAAATAAATAACGCGTCTCCTTAACCAGATCCAGAGGTGAAAAAGTGAAACATTCCGGCGCCGACATTGAAAAAAATCGAAAACTAGGTTGTTTTTGGTTGGAATCACTGTTCCAATCTAACACCACCACCTCTCTTCGTTGAATGAATTTGTTTATGCAAAAACCAACCAGATTAACTGACTAATCACTACCTCTAAGATTTATTAATGAATTATGGTGCATGTTACAGTTTTTTAAATATTCTTCATATACTATTTGCTATTATTTTTATATATCCAAGTTCGTTAAAATCTACACCCACTTGACACGTGTTGACATTATCAGAAACGAATGTGGGACTGAGCTGGAAAATAATTTTTAAAGGTGATTATAATTTATTATTTAACTTTTAATTTAACTAAGCGTGTCCAAATCGTAAAAGGGTGGTGAGGTATTAGGGTTAAAATGGGCAAACGCGCCCTCTAATGTTTGGCTGTGGCTGATTCTGCCACATGCCCTCCGAATTTCGCGAGACAAAATTCAAACCCCACCACTCGATACGGAATAAATTCCGCAAACGCACTTTTTTTATTCATTATTCAGAGTTTCATTTTACATTACTAATTAGTGTTTGGAATTATTTTTTATTAAAATAAAGAAAAAACGGAAAATTATAAAATAATGAAAACGTGTGGACCCCTTCTTCGATCAGAGCATGCTTTGTTGATAATTATTATTAGATAAATAAATAAAATAACAACATAGAGGGTGTTTGGATTGGAATAGAAGGCTTGAGAAATCCTTTGCTCTTAAAACCGTTTGACTTTTGAACAACGAAACTCAACCGCAAAAGCGAAAACGGAAGCATTCTCCACAGTCCTCACAAACCCCTAACAGGTGACGTTTTATGAGAACATTATGCTTGGTTTCAAAGAAGCATATATTTTAAAGTAGAAAAAAAATCATACTTTATGAAATAAAATTGAATAATTATTTTTACCTCTTTTAAATACTATATTGTATGATACAATAATTGGCATTCAAGTTTTGTTAATGTCTGGCTTAAGACAAACACATAAACCTCCGTTTAACAGTTTTCATGATTCATGAAATATAATTATAATTTTTTATTGAATAAAGTAGTTAAATAAATCCCTATAGCTATGGCTCATTGCACGCGTTGGCCCATTGATTGGCATTGAATTGAACAATTGTGGAGTCTGAGATGATAGCACAGTGATGTCACACATGAAGGTAGGTTTTGATTATCTTTGTGGACTTTACTGTAACAAGGGACTATATATTATTATATTAATATATATAAATAATTGTAGTTTTGTTATCCTTAATGTGATTACTATGATTAATGAATAGCATGGTGGGCCAAAGAGGGTGGGGTTGGGTAGCACCAATTATTGGTGATACACTAACGTAAAGCGCAGCAAAATGAGATTAGTGGGGAAGTGTAGGAACCATTCATTCTAAAGTTTGTTACACTGTTTCTTAGGTTCAGACAGTTACCTCCGAATGGACAAAGTTATTGAATTCTAAATTGTTTTCCTAAGAACAGTGGAAAAGAGGAGAAACAACACCCTTTGTTGATAGAATCTTGTTTAGAGCATAATCAACGCTAACCAAAGCCTCTTCCTCTGTTTTTGTGAGGCTTCTTCTGAAATTTAGGAGTTGATTTGCTCTTTACATAATCATTCTCATTGTATTAAAATAATATTTAATTATATCATAGGTATAATTACCATTTGATTGTCCTTGTCAGCTTTTAAATTATTTTACATGTTATCGTTTATATAGTTACACTCTATTTTGGTGAAAAATAAATTAATAAATTTTATTATAACTTTAATAAATACAATTTGAGTTTTTGAGTTTTTCTTCTAAATGATCATGTCATTATTTACAATTTAGATGAATAGATATGCACAGTTTAAATCATAGAAAAATTAAGGTTTAATTAAGTTTTAAGTTTTTGGTAGATTTGAGAATCTTTCCCGTTACTTAGAAAAAGTGAGCCACCGGTTCAGGTACAAGATACTATCATTACCGTCTGGACAATTAGACATTCAACTCGTAATCGCAACGACCCAATTGCAAGAGCGGAGCTCTACCAACTGAGCTATATCCCCCCGAGCCGAGTGGAACATGCATGAAGGAGTCAAGTCAGTTTTCTTTCTATTCTTTTTCTCGACGCAGTTGGGCCATCTTGGACTTGAACCAGAGACCTCGCCCGTGAAGTAAATCATCGCACCTACAGTCCAAGCAATTGGGAGAGAATCAATAGATTCCTTTTCGGGAGCAATTCATCCTTCCCGAAGGCAGCAGTACAACTTTTCAATTGAGTCTTTATTAAATTTTTGTAGTATATTAATTTTTCAAAATTTTAAAACTTTTTAATTGAATCCCAACAATTAAATTTTTCTATTAATTAATTATGCGGTGTGATAGTTACCTTGTCTTGTTACTTCTCCTTAGATGTCGTTACATAATATTATCTTACAAGAGATCATGATGACAATTATAAAGTTATAAAATTTAATAATTTAATAAGTTATAAAAGAAGTGTAATAATGAAGTGTTTGTATAAATTCAAACATCCTTTATAGAAAAACTCTAACTCAAAGCATATATGCAATTAGTAATGGGTCACAAAGGATCTTTTGTGACACTTATAAATAGAAGTTGCACCATGTATATAAGCTCATGTATATAAATCACAAGCTTCATGCTCCATAACACACTGTCTGATGATAATATAGAAACAAAGAAGATATAATGATAAGCTTCATTTTATTCAATATACAACGGTGAACTCTATCGTCGAGATTTTTTCTCTCCCTTACTTAAATGTTTGGACAAGGATCAAACACAATATATGTTAGCAGAGCTTCACCGAGGAATATGTGACATGCATTCAATAGCTTGATGTATAACATCCCAAGTTCTACGAGCTAAATATTACTGGTCCACACGACAAAAAGACGCCCATGACTTCACTATAGAGTGCATTGAATGCCAGAAATTCGAACCATTACACAAGTTTCCTAAAGAAGAGTTGCACACCATTGCCACACCATGGTCATTCACTAAGTAGGGAATTGATATACTCGGCCTATTTTCCATCGCAAAATGACAAGTAAAGTTTCTAATCGTGACCATCAACTACTTTAAGAAAATAGATAGAAGCAAAGTTGTTATCCATGATCACAGCCCAACCAGTACAAAAATCTCTTGGATATAGAACACTCTTTACAAACAGACAAGCAGAAAAGAAAGAAGCTTAGATACACAAAAAGCATTTGGGCTAATGAAGTACTTAATATCCTGTAGAGGTATCATTGCACCCCTCAATAAACAATAGGTGAAACACCATTCTAATTAATGTACAACACTGATGCCATGATTATAGTGAAACTCAATGAAACTTCTTGGCGAAAATGACACTTTGATGAAAATGACAACAGTTCCAGCTTAAGAGATGAGTTAGAACTTATACGTGAAATCCACGAAGCAAGAGTAAGGGAAGTCGTGGTTAAAGGAAGAATTGCCCGTAGATATAACACCCGAATTCGAGAGCGTCCCTTACATAAAGGCGATCTTGTGTGGAGAAAACTAGGGGAATCTAGGAAAGGAAAATGCAAAGGTAAATTAGTAGCTAACTAGGAAGGATCATTCATAATTTTCGATTCCATTCAAAACGGAGCTTACAACCTTGAAGAGTTAAATGGTAAATTTATACCAAAACTTGGAACACTACACATTTAAAAATGTATTACAGTTGAGATGGAATTATTTACTAATTTTACTCAACTCGGGTTTTATCCCAAAAGAGTTATTTACCAAGTGAGGTTTTAACAAGGCACGTTTCTAGAAGAAAATATATTTAATATTTATTTATTGCAAAGTTGTCAACAATATTTACTCAATTATTACACTAAAAATATATTCGATGTTGCATTCGTCCTTACCAATAATGATAAAAGTTATTCCTACCAAGGTAAAATAACATGTCCCTACCGACAATGGTAGAAGTTATCCATACCAAGCCGACCAACAATGGTAAAAGTTATCCTTGCCAAGGTAGAAGAACACGTCCCTACAAACAATGGTAAAAAGTTATTTGTACCAAGATAGAAGAACTTAGCCCCATCGACAATGGTAGAAGTTGTCCCCACCAAGGTAGAAGAACTCGTCCCTACCGACAATGGTAGAAGTTGTCCCCACCAATGTAGAAATAATTATTTTATCGACCAAACACAGCTCAAGATGAAGGTAAATCCACCAAAAAGGCATGTTATAAGCATTCATAAAATTGTTTAGGTCTTTACAACAAGTAAAGCAAAATGTGCAACAATCTTATAAAAAACAACCTAATCATCAACCAACTCATTTTGAACAACATCCTTAGAAAGGTTGAACTTGGCAAGATCAATAAAAAGAGAGAAGTAAACAACTTACCGCATAACTTTCATGAAACCTTTGACATAACTCTTCATACGCGATTTGGCTATGTTCACATTTCAAGCCTCTACCTTAGAAATCTTCATTGCCATATTAGTTTGAGACTTCAACGTTTTAGCCATATCTTCCTCCAAATGTCAGGCAATTTTCTCGGCATCCTTCATTTTCTTCTCTTACTTATGGACCTTGGACAATGTTTCCTTTAGGTGTGACACCACAACCTCTCAATCTTTAATCTTGTTCTTGTCATTTGCAACATCTCCATAACCTCTTATGTGATGTGCTCTCATATTCACATGCCACAAAGAATTTGAACTGAAGCGACCATGGACACATGATCCATGCGAGTCAAGGGCCTCATTTCCTGACTCCAAATAAGAAGACCAAATAATTTTTGGCACAAGCTTACTCCTTGTGTAGCCTTAGGAGGCAAAGTCATAACCAGACCATGATCAACTAAGGAAAAGGGCCACCTTGCCAAAAAGTCAACATTGTGGTCTAGGTGGCAACAACAACAGAAGACACACCTTAAACAAAAGCTAAGGAGGCTGAATCAATTTCAACATGAGGAGAAATGCCATGACTCGAGGTGCCTGCATTTGATGGATCAACAATCAAATTTCCATCGATTATTTACACATCATCCTCCATAGTCGGATCCACGTCTCCAACCTGACTACTAAAAAATATTGGCTCAATTTCCTCTAATGTTCTTCCTCTTCTTTGATCTCTAGAAGGCAGCAAAAAGATTTCCATGAAGCTCAAGCTCCCCACCTTGTCAAATATATTCTTGAAAACAAAGTATTTGCATGTGATATATGTATAAGAAGAGAAATGAGAAACCAATATAAGTTCAAAAACCTAGTGCAAATTCATTGTCTTACCCAACAAAAGATAGTGCAAGTTCTCAGCATAAGACACCCTCAGAAGAGTTATACTACTTAGAGGACGAGGCTGATTCATTAGTATTTCAATGTCCATCTTGACCCCAGGACTAAAACATTGAGAAGCTTTAGAATTTTACTTTCGAGGTCATTGCCAAATAAGGGGAAAGATAGGAACACAGTTGAAACTCAAGAAAAGTTTTTTATTCAGATCCCGAGGAAAGCTTTTGAGTTTGAAAATCTATCTTTAAAGTATTTAAAGGACGAGGTATATATGATAAATAAAGGACCGTGACGGGAACTATACAGAGACATCTAACTAATCTTAGACACATGTTTAACTGATAACTAGAAACTAGAAACAAACTCATCAACAGACTCTTGGGTTGTAAAAATAGAGGAATAAAAAGCAACCTCACAAAGCACCTAGTGATATTTTGGATCTAAAACAAGGGGAAACTTATCTTTCCTCCTTTTCTTTAAAGTTGGTTTAGAAGTTCCCTAATCCACACATTCATGTTCTCCAACGCCTCCCATGACAACCACTGCAGGGCTGACAATGACCACTAAAGGAGCCATTACCATACGTAAGGAAAATGCCTCACCTCCACCACCCTCAAGGGGAGCTGAGTTTGTATGACTCAAAGAAACCATTTCAACAAAATCTTATTCCATTAAGGAAGGCTTTTCAAAGGAGGAATCAAACAAAGAAATAAACATTGTGAACTTACCTAAAAAATGATAATGAAGGTTCGACGCGACAAAAATGACTGCTAGTTGAAAAGCCCAAAAAGTTGAAACTTTTTAAGGTTTCTAAAATAAGGGGAAAATGAAACGATATTTAAACGTTACAAGAGAAGTGAAAAGGTTATACAAAAAACTCTCCAAGAACAAATACGTCACTTCAAGTAATGATGCATTGGTCCCACTCGCTGACATGGTGAATATCTAAAGGCCATTAGTTGACACGTTCAAATGTGAAGAACAAGACGTAAAACCTCTCATTAATGTTCCACCCTATATAAATGACAAGTATAATGTGACTACGAAACACTCAAAGCCTAGTTGTCGATACAAACTCACCATTGTCCAAGTTCTTATCTAACTATGGATGAGTACCACTCCAATTCAGTTATCAAGCACATACCACTTTTGAACTTGTTCACTTATATAAAGTTCTGAGCTTGGGGAGCTTACCTCCCCTGATCAAGCGTAATATGATAAGAATATCGAAATAATATTTCCCCGATATGTCTTAATTATCCTATAATAAATGTAGCCATAGGCACTAATTATGATTCTACAACTTTATATTATATAATGACCAATATCATGCCCATCAACATTATAATCATATCAATCTATATTTATATTTTAGGTCCACCTATAGAAGAAGAACATTCTCGTAGGAAGTATCATATTTTCCCTTATCTATTCACATATTATAAATGAGTTAAATATGTTTTTAGTAAACTTTAATGCGAAATTGAAATTCTTCCTTGTTCTAAACTTTGATACATTTGGTCCTCAAACTTTAAATATGAATTGATATGGTCTTTTTAATCTTATTGCGTTAATTTTCTTTAACATGTCAAGTGGTGTTTTGGGTTGGTGTTTAGATTGTTTATACCATTTGATAAATTCTAGCTCAAATGACAACTTGGAATGTTGGTTAATACATAAAAAAATTAATATCATTGGGTTAAATGGACCATATCCATTCATTTTGAATGTTAGGATCAAAGTTTCAAACAAGGACGAATTTTAATTTCACGTCCAAGTTTAGACACTAAAAACATATGTAATCCATAATAAATTTACTCATGCTCTTACTGATTTGAGCGTCGAAGAATCTTCTGTAGGAGGATCTTCCATCCTCTTATCATGAGCTTACGATGTAGTCCTTCCTCCTCACCTAAGAAGGTTCAAGCTCTTTTTGGTAAGAATAATTTGGAAGTACAAAACATCCTTTAGTTGGTCAAACTAGTAACCCACCAACTCATGGTGGATCGAGTCGGGTTACAAAAATTTTGACACACCAAAAAGTGAGTCGAATTAAACTCACTCATTTTTATTTCACCCTGTGGTAAGCCAACCCTTGAAGGCAGGTTAGCTCACTTTGACATGATAATATGTTAAAAACATTAAATTTTGTGAATTAACTAATAATTAAAATGAATAAAGTAATGTGCTTATAAGAAATGACTCACTAAAAAACAATAATGAGTTTTATTTTATTTTTTTTGAAATGTGAGAGAGTTAATTAATGATAAATTTCACTATATGTTGATGAATTTGATTATTGGAACGTATTCCATTTATATATTTAATTTTTTTCATAATAAGTATTTTTTGGCTATATGTGTAATATAATTTTATCAAGGTTCGGTGTGTTTTTATGATTTTTTCAATTTCTTCTTTTTTTTTTCTTTTTAGTAAATTTTTCATGTAATAGTAGTAACACGCAATGTAAGTCTATTTAAATAAGTGACTTATGCCTCATATTACTGTTTAGATTATAAAAATATTTAATTTGTATTTGTTACTCAAATTTGTATATGTTTTTTTTTAATTAAATTATAAACCTAAGATATTCACTAATTATATCATTAAAATATACAAAATTTACATTTAAAATTAAGAATTTGGTTTATTGTGGATTTTTAAGTTAAGAAACCATAATTATATATATATATATATATATATATATATATATATATATATATATATATATATATATATATATATATATATATATATAAAGAAATGAAAAATAATTTTGTAGACATGTTTGATTTTTTTATAGTTATTTTTATTTTAAATTATGTCTTTTTTATTGTATTAATAACAATAATTAAATTTTATATATTTTAAATATATTATTTTGATTTTCTAAAAAATATTAGTCAAGATCCCGTTGAGTAAGTATGTAAGACTAAAATCACAAAATCAAAATTGTAATTATAGTTTTTTAGTAATTATGCTCAAATTTTGGCCAGTTAAACCATATAAATCAAACGTCAGAAAAGATTGTAATAATACTATAATAATGAAATCCGATGAAGAAATAGTTGCGTCTATTTAACATATTTGATTAGAGTTTAATTGTTTGTTAAAACCAGCAGCAGAAATGAAAATAACGAGTTTCTTCTAAATAGAATTAATTTTATATTGAAAGTAACGTTACGAAAATTCAAATCTTGATTAAAGTAATTTTGAACTAGGAAAAAGAAAATATAGAAAAGATAAATTAGTAAATATCCTTAACAGCAGAAACAAAATATCACACAAGTACTTGTTGGACTAGAACCTTCTCTAAAGCGTCAAATGTCTCTTTACATCTTAGCTTTTGATTTTTATAACATTCAAACATTAAACAAAGACCAAGAAAAAAATTATGAAAGTGCCCCTGATTGGTAGTTACACCTGAAAAAAATCTCTTTCTCATTTTGTGATATACCAAACAGACAAAAAATACAAAACTCTATATCATTCTCGGTTTATATCAGTGATGGTAATACAAACCTTATTATTATTATTATTATTATTATTTATTTTATTTTATTTGTATATAGCTGTTGTTGTCATTATATTATAATTATATTGAGGAGAGGATGAAAAAGTCACATTCACACACGTACATGAGGAAATCATGTTGGTATCAAATAAAGAGGAGATAAGGTGTAACTGATGGGAATTGGTTTTGTTTTTTATGAATCAAAGGAATCATATATATTAAAGTTTCTTACAAAGTTCATCACCTTTAAAGTTATGAAGCGGAGTTAAGGTATATGAGAGTAGGACCACAATAAGGAAGTGTAGTAGCCCATACTTATCATCAAGCGTCGGAGTAATCAAATTTCAAACATCATTTTCCTTTTTCTACATCAAAAACAAGAAAACAAGAAAAAAAGTGTGGGGACAATCACATGACCCTTACTTTACACTAAATAAAATAGTTTTGATTTAGATATACCTTAAAAACCAATTGGGACTTCAGGATCTCCTTTTATACGAAAGTAACTTATAAATTTATATTTAATCTTAAGATATTCTTCACCGTAATGCGTAGAATTTCATTAGGATTTTGTGTTTAAAAAATTGATGAAAAAAAAGAATATTTAAACTATTTTTGACCTTAGTTTTTAAATGATATAAAACTTATTTAATATACCAAAACACTTACATCAGTGCAGAAAGAGAATTTGACAACGGTTCTTTTCCTCATTTTGCCTCGGGTTTGGAACCGAGGCATATTGGGACGAGGCCAAAAGAGGTTTTTTGGCCTCGGTTGTTACCCGAGTCCATAGAGTCCCTTTTATACTTTGGTTGTAAAAAATTCGAAGCCATAAGATTGATTTTCTGCCTCGGGTCCTAGTGAACCGAGGTCATAGAGTCCCTTTTTGCTTTGGTCTTGGTCATAATCGAAGCCTATTCTACTGCTTTTTTTTAAATAATTTTTCTGTTTTATTGTAATTCTCACATTTAAACCTGTATATTTTTTTCACAAAGCAGCATAAACCAAAATAAAATATTTTCTCAAACATCCACTATCCAAAAACATTTAAAAGATAATAGAAATATACACAATCCAAGAGATGAAATATTCAAGGTGAGTGACATTCATTATCATGATTTTTTTAATATATATATATATATATATATATATATATATATATATATATATATATATATAAATAAATTGTGGTTAACTCATGTGTTGTTGAAAACGTTGTGTTAATTAGATAGTCATGTTGGGCATGAGTGTGGAAATAATGATTAAGCAGGGAATGAAGACATGAACATAATGACAATTTTGTTGATTGAAATGGAGTAATATAGAAACTTTTTTGGAGACTGTCGGCATCAAAATGAGCACACACGGTGCCTTCGTGCCACCCAAAACAAAATTCTAAAATCTTTTAGGCTTTTCAAACTAGGGTCAAAATTCATTTTCAGTTTCTATTTTCAAACCCAGCTTTTGCTTTTATATTTTTCTAATTATTAATTACATTCACTTCTCGTAATTAATAAAATTGGATTAAGATGTTACAGAAAAACCACATGGAAATTAAAACGATAGTTAATAAAATGTTAAAATATAGAAACCAATACCTATTTTTGTCAAAATAAAATGATTATCAATCCATTAAAGAACACAACAATTAATCACTTTTAATAATATGTTTTCTTAATCAGCAATATATTTTTCATTCATAAAACTCAATCTCAATCTAACTTATAGCACCTGAAATCTAATATCAGTTATATTAAACAAGTCTGGTTTCACATATATCAATGACTTGTACATTGTCTAAATTATTGACCAAGAAGAAGAAAAAAAGTACTGGCAACCCTTTTTTAATATATATTTTTAAGGTTAAATATGTTTTTGTCATTTAACTCTTAATAAAAATTGGAAATAGTTCTTCGTTGAAACTTTAGACTAATTTAGTCTCCCAACTTTAAAAATATGTGTATTTAGTCCTTTTAACCAAATTCTTTTAAAATTTATTTGACATTCAAACACATTTCATGGTAGTACTTTAGTTGTTTATCTTGTTTAACTTATTTTTGCTTCAATGTTTAGTTGTGAAACGCATTTAAAACGTCAAATAAACTTAACAAAATTTTGTTAAAATGACTAAATTCACATAGTTTTTAAAGACAGTGGACTAAATTAGTCCAAAGTTTCGAAGATGGACTAATTTCAATTTTCATTAAAAGTTAAAGGATAAAAACATATTTAACCTATATTTGTATATAAATCAAAACATATTGAAAATCACAAATTATGATGAACTCTACCTCTCATTTTCTTTTTACTAATTTTACAACTTTTAATAAAGTAAAATGAATTATATTAAAGAAGTGGTGTTAATACAGTTTGAAAATAAAAGCAACAAAAGGTGAATAAAATGTGTGGTGAAGGAGCAAAGAACAAACCCTAATTCATAGACTCGTGTTTTCCACATGTATTTGGGTCCTTCCAAATTGGAGAGCAAGTGAAAGCTACTATTGCCGAAGAAGAACGTTATAAGTGATGAAATCTTGAGAAGTAGTAGCTTTGCCAGCATAGATCCCTGTCATAACCCTGTAACATTGACTATACTATAACACTTCATTTCAAACTATGTTTATTTTCTAACATCAAAAAATAAGAATCAGAGAGAGTTAAATATCACATGAGGTAGGTAACGTTTTACCATGAATTGGTCTATTTATTATTATTAGGTCCAACGGGTATGGTTGCCATTAAATTAAAACAAATTCTACAACATTACACACCTCATCACATTATAATAACAACACTTAACTGGTTCAAAGCTTAACCATCAGAATATTTCTAAACATAATATATATATATATATATATTCATTCTACAGCATTAAAGGTGCAGGAATCTTCAAAGGGAAAGTTCAATTGTTGATCATCTGGGTCAAAATGAGAAAATGGGGATGAAAGAGATGAAACAAGGATAAATCTGAGCATTATTAAGTAATGAATTAGTGAGGATAAAATGTGTTATGTGACTTTTTTAACTTTGATTTAAAGATAAACTAATATTATAGGTAAGTTCCAAGCAGTTTCAAACTGTTGGAGTCTGATTTAAGAGCAAAGAAACCATTAGTAGCAGTGATTAAGGTTAAATTTTGTTGCAGATGTTGACCAAACAAAGCTCTGAGAAATGAGTGTGTGTGAACACTCAAAAGTCAAGAAATTAAGTGGCCATGAATGTCATTTTCCTCTCGTGGTTGCACCTGATATATTTATTTTTTTGACTTAGGTTAAATTATTGAATTGAGTTAGATTTTGTTTAGTATAATATAACTAAAATTAGACTGAATGATGAATTTATGGATTTTAAAATTAATGAATTTATAATAAGAATGTAAACTTTATGAAAAATGTACTAGAAAACTAATTTTATGGTTTATTTTATAAATAGTATTATGTAATATATTGAAAATACTTTGAAGTTTTTAAAATATTATAAATTTGCTCATTATTCCACCTAATAACCTTTTCCAGTTCATACTAATTAACGATAACTGTTGAATATTCGAATAAAGTTGGTTGAATTGGGAAAAAAAATGACTAAATTTCATTCAAGTTATGCTCCTAGAAATTGAGTTAGTAACTCAAATTCCAGTTTATTTATTTCTTATAATCTAAGAGAATCATTTTCATTTTAATTTTAAATTATTATAGATTATACATTTCATTATATTATCTGTAGTTCTTTTATTATTAGTAAACTTACACAATTTTAAAATATGTACATCCATAGATATCATTGAAAACATTATTACTCATTTAACTAGTTATCAAAAAATTATCTTACACTTCCTTTAAACTCAAAAAAAATAATAAATTGAAACGAATGTAAAAGTTAAAGTTCATTAATATTATAAAATAACTTATTTTGATAAAAATGATAATAATTAATGAGATTACACATTTAATGTTCTTGGATTTTATTATTTTGCATAAATATTAAATCAATTTGTTTACTTTTACTATTATTTTATTGAATAGTTAAATATTTTACTTTCAAATAATCAGAACATAAAAGGATAAGGTTAGCCGAACAAGGAAGAAGAAAAAACTGACACCCTCTTCGGTGCGTCTGGATACAGTTCGTACTCTCACCCACTCTCCCACGTTCGATGATCTGATTTCCTAACGTGGAGGGCTGAGATCTGTTTACGTTTCTAGACACTATAAGGAAAAAGAGAACATTTATTTTTCAAAATTCAAAATTCAAAACATCGATTGTTGAAAAAATTTGATCACATTTGTGTAATTTTTTTCATATTTTATTCTTCAATAATTGTTTTTTCAATCTGTACAGATAATTAATAACAAAAATTATTAATTTTTCTACACGTTTATTTGTCTGTTTTATTTCTAATATGTGTTTCTATTATATTTTTCAACTGCTACATAAAGCCGTCACATCTTACAAAGTAACATAATTGTGTTCATACAACGGAGAAAACAAGTGATAGTTTTTTTTTTTTTTCAATTGATGAATGAAAAATAAATATAGCATAAAATATTAAAATCAATGTAACTCATAGTCAACTTTGTCCAAACTTAATATGTCACATAAAATATTCCATATTAGATTTTTATTTTTCTAAAATACAATTTTTTTAATAGTTTGAAAATTATTTTTAATAAAATGAACTGTCAATAATCTATAACAATATATAAAGAGGATTCTCTTTTTTGTTTCCACTTTTCAAAATACCGATTTTACCCTTTAAATATAATAATTTATTAAATTTTTAAAAATTGACCGTTACTTTTACAAACTTTTTATAAAATCAGATGTCTCTACTTCTTCTCTTCTTCTTTATTTATCAGTGATTATTCTTTTATTTGTTCTAATATATTTTACTTTATTTTTAATAAATATAATTTAAATATTTATAATATTATCACCTACTAATATAATATCATGCATATTTAAAAAATACATACACACATACGCTGCGATAATGCCTGTGTTATGCTAGTATTATATAAAGTATTTTCTAAAATGTTTAAATAGTTATTTGTAAAATTTGGTTGTTTGAAAATTTTTTTGGAAACAAGATTAAGTCGTTATGGGGGAGTCGTCCTTCTCCCGGTCGGTTTCAATTTTTTTTTAAAAAAAAACAAAGTCGTCAGACAGAAGCACGATTTCTGAAATGTGAGGATGAAGTCGTCTTTGGGAAGCCGGTTTCTGAAATGTGTAAACTGTTTTCTCTAACACCCTTCCAGCATTGATGAGTGTGTGTCGAGCCAAGGCATTAATATGCATTGTGTCCTTGAAGTGTGACTTCAAGAGCTTGTATATGGGATGAAGAATGCTCATTTGTCTATGTGTGCCTATTATGAATGGTTCAATTACTGCGTGGGAGTATAACCTACGCAAGAGTCATAATTTTGAGATCAGAAATATAATGAAGTGAAACCGGCATCTTCAAAGACGACTTCATCCTATAATGAAGTGAAACCGGCATCCCCAATGACTTCATCCTCATATTTCAAAAATCGTATTTTTGTCTGACGACTTTGTTTTAAAAAAAAATGAAATCGGTTGGAGGAAGACGACTTCACCTTCAATGTGGTCCTCTCCCATAACGAGTTAACTATATTTTTCAAAAGAATTTCAAACGACTCATTTTTACATATAACTGGTCAAAAAGACCCAAAAATACAAAAAATCCGAGATCACGTTAACAAAAAGTAAAAACTATTTTAATTTAATTGACAATAAATAAAGAGTTTTAAATTTAATCATTGTGATTTTAAAAGCATTGTCTCGAGGTTGGAGTTTAGAAAAGAATGTGTAGTATACACCGAACGCAAAGGAGATAACAATGTTTAAGAACAGAAAGTTAAAAAATGAAAAATAGTATAATATTTTATATAAAAAAACATAAAAAAAAAATCTCTGTATTTTATATTTCTATTTTATTTTTAATTATATTTTAGAATTAAAAGAATAAAAATAAATTATAAAATATATTAAGAATAATAACACACGATGTACACCGTATTATAAATCACTCATATATCTTAATTATTCTAAGTACTACAAATCACATGTTATCAATTTATAAAACTAATATTGTTAATTTTTTCTTTCAAAAAAGGCTTAATTATCATTTTGGTCGCCTAATTTATTGGGTTGGTTCACTTTGGTCCTCTTATTATTTTTAGGTTCAATTTGGTCCTCTAATTCTTTAAAAGGTTCAATTTGGTCCTTGCCGTTAAGTCAACTTTAACACCGTCTCCGTATATGTCACGTGTCATTTTGTGGAATTTTCAATTTTTTTTTTAATTTTTTTTTAAAATTTTTTAATTTTTTTTAAAAAATAATAAACTGCCACGTGTCACCTTATGGTTGTGACACGTGTCGCCTTATGGTTGTGACACGTGTCATCTTATGGTTGTGACACGTGTTACTTTGAGATTTTTTATTTAAAAAATGTACTGTCACATGACAGGTCACGATTGTGCCACGTGTCAAGCTAACATTGGTTGTTTTCAATTTAGTCCCTCTATTTACAATTTTGATTCAATTTAGTCCCCCAATTTTTTAAGATGATTCAATTTTGTCCTCTCTAATTTGATACCAAATTAGTAATTAAGCTTAATTACAACTTATATATACATATTAAAATAATTTTTATTATATTTATAGATTAAATTACTCCATCTAACTATTCAAATTATTATTTTTTTTACATGTATAGAAACTTTCAAGTGTAAAAAATTACAAGTGAAAAATATAACAAATGAAATAACATGAGTATTTAGGGAGTGATTTGATGTATAAATGGTAAAAAATTATTTAAACATGAATGTATAAATTGTAATTAAGCTTAATTATTAATTTGGTCTCAAATTGGAGAGGACAAAATTAAATCATTTTAAAAAATTGGGGGACTAAATTGAATCAAAATTGTAAATAGAGAGACTAAATTGAAAACAACCAATGTTAGTTTGACACGTGGCACAATCGTGACCTGCCACGTGTCACAACCATAAGGTTACACGTGTCACAACCATAAGGTGACACGTGGCAGTATAATTTTTTTTAAAAGAAAATTTCAAAAAATTTTAAAAAAATAAAATAAAAAAAATTTGAAAATTCCACAAAATGACACGTGGCATGTACGGAGACGGTGTTAAAGTTGACTTAACAGCAGAGACTAAATTGAACCTTTTAAATAATTAGAAGAACAAATTGAACCTAAAAATAATAAGGTGACCAAAATGAACCAACCCAACAAATTAGGGGACCAAAATGATAATTAAGCCTTTTTAAAATTAAGACAAACGAAATTCGAAAAAAGTTCTTTTAAACTTTGTCTTAATTTAGTCTCTTAAGTTGTGTTCTTTTTTGTGGATAGATTTGAGGAAGAGTGTAAAGATAGATTTGTATGGATTTGAGTGGATAGATGTGTGTTTTTTTGAATGGACTTAGAGGGTAAAGTGAATGGATTTTGAGATAAGTTTTATGAAAGTTAGTAAAAGATTTGATTTATGTAATAGATAAAATAAATTGTGAAAATAGATAGAATTTGAAAATTACCAAAATACCTTTATGGAAAAAGAGAATGATTTTGTAATTTCATGTTATAAAAATAATTAAAACGAATTATAAAAAATTAAAAATTATATGAAATTTAAACATAAAAAAATTTAAATTTTTATTAATGGGAAAAAGTTATAAAATTAAAATTAAAAAGTTATGGAAGACCTAATGAACTCTGACAGACTTGCAAAAACATAAAAAAAGTTAAAAAAAATCAACACACACGGGTTACGTAACCGATATCACTCTTCCAATTGCACCAGCACCGATTATGCTAACATAGTGGGTCGAGAAGCCCAATTTAAAGCTATTGTCACTTCATTATATAGCATTCGTGAGTGTCATGGAAGTACGCATCTTTGCTAAGCCACAAACCATTTTGAAGCCATTTATTCCAATTGCAACCAGCGCATCATATAATAGTAAGGTGATAAGTAAAGTTGGGCCTGAAACATATCAGCCCAAATCTTTCAGCCAAACATTCAGCGTGCTTCACAAATTGGGCATCCAGCTACTGCAGCCCAACGTGTCATGTGTATCACTTGAGGATCCAACGCTCCAGCTAATAGATGCAAACCATTAAACCCTTGTTTTCACGTGACACACCTCTGCAAGGGTTCCTTTCCTCCCACATAGAAAGCCTTCGCGCAGTACAATCCTTAGCTGCTATCTCTTCACGTGTGCCACCTTTAGCTAGGAACACGGTTCACATTTTCCTTTCCATTGTACACGGGTTTTGCCCGTTCGTTATTTTCCTTTTTAGCGTTAGGGTTTCATTTACGTTTCACATGACTGCCTTCACATATAAAAGGCGGACCACTTGATGTAATGAGGGAGCTTTGATTAATTTGAGAGGTTTATCCCCAATTTCAGAGCTCACTTCACCTTAAATGAGGATTTCTCCTCCTAGGGTTCCAAATACCGCGAGTGTGTGCGTTTCAGTGAGAGACGAGAGTGATTCAGTTGATTTTCAACGAACAAATCAACAATTGGAGTCGTTCGTCGATTAACGACATCGACGTCCTCATCACCACTAGTCCAATCCTCCTTAAGACTTGATATTGGCCAATGAACTTAGGAGAGAGTTTTCTTGAATGAATAACCCTTCCTTCGCCAGTGGTTGGAGTTACTCTCAAGAAAACATAGTCCCTTGCTAAAAACTCTAAAGGTCTTCTTTTTTGATCAGCATACGACTTTTATCTACTCAAGGAGGCTTTCATCCTGTCTCTTATTTTGGACACTTTTTATAAGGTTTGTTTCAACAGCTCTAGCCCCAATAACACTGCTCCACCTTCTTGATACCAACATAACGAAGTTCTACATCTCTTACCATAGAGAGCTTCATAGGGCATCATATACTTGCATAATAACTATTGTTGTATGTAAATTCTACTAGAGGCAATACCTCATCCCATCCTCACAAATGTTCTCTCAGATTGCCCATCAGTTTGAGAATGATATGCAGAACTCATGGTCAATCTACTACCCAAAGCACTTTGAAAAGTCTGCCAAAATCTAGAAGTAAACCTAGGGTCTATGTCTGACACAATACTCGAAGGTACACCATGCAGTCTCACTATTTCCCTGATATATAATTGTGCCATTTTATCCATTGACATGCTCAAGTTTAATGCTAGAAAGTGTGCACTCTTAGTCAACCGGTCTACTATCACCCAAATAGCTAATGATTTCTAATGGATCGTGGTAGATGGGTAACAAAATTCGTAGCAATGTTATCCCATTTCAAAACTGATATCTCTAACTGTTACAACATTCCTCCTGGTTTTTTGATGTTCTACTTTCGCCTTCTGACAAGTCAAGCAAGAGGATATGAACTGAGCTACATCATGCTTCATTCTTGACCACCAAAAGGACTCTTTCAAATCATGGTACATCTTAGTCATGATGGGGTGCATGCTAAGACGACTCTTATGTCCTTCCTCAAGAATGACACGCTTCAACTCTAGATCCTTTGGAATACAAACTCGGTCCTTAAATCTCAGCACCCTATTCATTCCCATCACAAAGTCTTTAGCTTTTTCATACCCGAGCAATTTCACTATTTTTTGTATCTTAGCATCCGACAGTTGCTTTTCTATTAATAACTCAAGAAAATCACTAGTTATAGTCACGTGACTACATTTAGTGACTTCCTTCCCCAATAACACATGTATCTACAGATCTCTGAATTTCTCCACCAATTCACTCTCCTTCATCATCATAACAGAAGCATGCATTCTTTTTCTGCTTAATGCATCAACCACTACATTGGCTTTCCCCGGGTGATAAAGCAATTCAAAGTCATAATTTTTTAAGAATTCCATCCACCGTCACTACGTCATATTCAATTATTTTTTATCGAACAAATACTTCAAACTATTGTGGTCACTGAAAACTTGGAATTGTGCACCATATAGGTAGTTTCGCCAAGTCTTTAGAACAAACACTACTACTGCTAGATCTAAATCATGAGTAGGGTAGTTTTTTTCATGAACCTTCAATTTCCTAGAAGCATAGGCCACCACTTTCTTCTTTTGCATCAACACGCATCCCAATCCTTGATAAGAAGCATCACAATATACTTCAAAGGATTTATTAATGTTTGGGATTACTAGCATTGGGGCACTTGTCAATTTTTGCTTCAACAATTGAAAACTTTCCTCACAGCGGTCTGTCCAAGCAAATGGCTAATCCTGGTGTGTTAGTTGTGTTAACGAGGTTACTATCTTATAGAATCCTTCAATGAATCTCCTGTAATAACCTGCCAGTCCCACAAAGCTTCTTATCTCCATTACAGATTTAGGACGTTCCCAAAGTAATACAACTTCCACTTTAGAAGGATCTACAACGATACCAGGAGCAGATATTACGTGCCCCAAGAATTGGACTTCTTTCATCCAAAACTCACATGTGGACAGTTTAGCATATAACATTTTTTCTCATAAAATGCTCAAAATTGTCCTCAGATGCTCTACATGTTCTCCGTGAATCCTAGAATAGATCAAGATGTCATCAATGAAGACTACCACAAACTTATTAAGAAAAGGCTTGAAAATTCTGTTCATGAAATCCATAAACAAAGCAGGAGCATTAGTCACACCAAAAGGCATAACTACATACTCATAATGTTCGTATCTAGACCTTAAGGTCGTCTTCTGCACATCATCAGACTTGACCAGAATTTGGTGATATCCTGATCTCAGGTCTATCTTTGAGAAAACAACAGGCCCATGCATTTGATCCATTAAGTCGTCTATCCTTCGCAACGGATAATTATTCTTGATGGTCAACTTGTTTAGTTGCCTACAGTCCATGCATAGTCGGGAACTACTATCCTTCTTCTTTACTAGTAGTACTGGCACTCCCCACGGTAATACGCTCGGCCTGATGAACTGCTTTTCTAACAATTCCTCTATTTGTTTCTTTAGTTATGCTAATTCAGTTGGAACCATGCGGTAAGGAGATATTGATATTGGTCATGCTCCAGGAACCAAATCAATAGAAAACTCCACTTCCCTTTTCAGAGGCAGTCCTGGTATATCCTCGGGAAAGACATCAGCAAACTCCTCCACAACAGGTATCCTGGCATATACATTTCTTTCCTCAATAGACAATTGGGTTAGAACGAGGAAACACTGAGACCCTTCTTTAGCTTCTTTGACAACTTGTTGTGAAGACAACAACTTCTCATCCTCGAGATTAGGAAACAACAACTTTCTCTCATTGCAATCTATAAGAATGTGGTTGGCAGATAACCAATTCATTCCTAAGATTACATCCAAGCCTTTCAAGGGCAAACACACCATGTTTACCTTGAACTAATGCCCCTCAATCACAACGGAGCATCTAGCGCATAAGGTAGATGTCTTTACTAAACTCGACGCTAGAGTATATACAGTCAGATCATAATATAGCTCCTTAACTGGCAAACCCAACTCTTGGACTCTAAATTCTGACACAAAGGAATGTGTTGCTCCAGAATCATATAAGACACATAAACTCCTACCAATAATCACACATGAGCCAACAATAAGTTTACATGAACCTGCTGCCTCTGCTCTGATCATAGCATATACTCTGCCCGCTACCTGGGGTCTTTCATTCCCTCGCTTTTGATGGGTTTGTGACTGGGTTGTAGACTTTGAGACTGTGCTCCTACCAAATTGACAATCACTAATAAAGTGTCCCTCTTTACCGCAACCATGGCACGTCCTCCCTTTAGCAAGCTGTGGGCAAGCACTTCTCAGGTGTGGTCCTCCACACTGAAAACACTATGATCTAAACGACTAAGATTGTGGTTGTGGTGAGAATCTTCTAGGCCCCTGCTGCGGTGGTCTAAAGTACGACTTCTACTTTTCTTCGTATTTTACCTTGGGCCCAGATGGCCCTCCCACCCCCTGTTGAGATGATTGTTGAGTCTCAACTTCTGCTTTCAACTTCTCCATTACTCGGGCTTTCTCTACTAGGGCCAGAAATTCTTTATTGGAAAGGGGAGCTACCATAAGCTTAAGATCTCCACTCAATCCATTTGCATTGCCACTCCTCATCCATGCACAAAGTATGAAACCTGCCCAAATGTTTAAACTTCTCTACATATTCTGACACTAACATGTTTTCTTGCAACAATTGCAAGAATTCTACCTCATTTGCATACCTCACATTGTCAGGGAAATACTCTGCATAAAAAATTTTCTTGAACAAGTCCCATGTGATGTTTTCCCTACTATCTTCCAACATCATATTCACACTGAACCACTAATTCACTTCCTCTCCAGCTAACAGATACTCTGTATATGCCAATTTATCTTTTGCAGGGCATCTCTTTGCATCAAAGATTCTCTCCAAGTCTTTTAGCCATTGATCCCCTCATCGAGACTAACCGTGCCACTGAATCTGGCTGGGTGGTGCTGGAGAAAATCTTCTAAACTCCACTCTTGAGATCTAGGAGGAGGGGCTCGTGAAGAACTAGTTGAGAATTGACATTCTCTCATCTGTTGTAAGGCTTCTAGATGCCTCTGTTGTGTGGCTTCAGCTGCCAATCTTGCATATTACATTTGTTGCATAGCCAAATTATGTTGATTCACCATGTTTGGATTTTGTTGTTGCATAGTTGCAACCATAGTTTCCATAGCACTAAAAGGTTGGGGTTATCTATAGTTGGAGGAGGAGGAGGTGGCCTTGGTGCCATAGCTCTGTTCACACCGAGAAAAGAAACAATTAGTTCAATCCACGAGTACTAACACAACTACCGGAACATCTACCACAACATACAATGGAGACTAAGCAAGCTCACATTCACAAATCCTAAAGGACTACTACTCTAATACCAAAATGTAACATCTCATTTAATAGCTTTTAGACTACTAAATAAAGCATTATATAGTGATAACACAAAGCAAATAACATGGAAGTTAATATAGAGTCTTATACAGTCATCCATAATAGAGTATTATCAAATTCTATATGTACAAGACTACTATGAGGGAAAATGGATAGATTCTAGCCATGAACTACAAAACACCTATTTATTAGCACCATAGGTCACTACTACTCCGCCATACTACCAACTTCACGGGAAATCTCCTCACTTGCAGTTTCCTATACTCACACATTTAAGTGATCATTGCAAAGAATAAACCAAAAGAACAGGCAGACACAAAACACTTAGGGTAAGCTAATAATGATTAAGAAAGGTTAAATTAGAGCATAGAAACATTCCAACACACACTCCAGTCAACTCTAGACTCGATTATCCAAATATATGCAAGTGACATCGGACCTCTTGGTGGCTTGCACCGGTGTATGATTCCCCAACTCTGCAGAGTTTGGCCTCAAGGGGTTATCACCCAATCATCGCACCAAGTAAGTCTCCTTCGCGCCAAGGAGTTGATCGAGTCCAGTGACTAAGACCTCCTGCTAATCCTCACGACATAACTCATTATACTCTACGTGAGCTTTAATGATTATTGGAGCGTCAGGGTACTAACCAAAACTGAGTCCTTATGTCCTTACATACACTACCTCATCCACACATAGAATTTCTCCACGAAACTCTTCCATAACTCCCATAAGCAGACTCACATTCACCAAACTCATATAGGATATATTAATAAAATCATAGAATCCATTTCCTATCATTTAATGCATTGAACAGGTCAAAACAACAATCACATAAAACAGGGCAACTCAGCGTTCAGCGTCCAGTTCCAATGCTAAGCGTTATTTGTCTCGCAATTTCTTCCGGTCAGCCTCAGATCCAACTCTTAGCGTCAGCATTTAAATTTCCTTCCAGACCTATAGAGGTCCTAGCACTGGGGCACCGCTCGTTCGGCTCTCAGCGCCATTCTTCTCACATTTTTCAACGCCCAAGCACCATTGAGGCGACGTTCAACGTTGATCCTCTCGCATTTTTTAGTGCTCAACGCTGCTTCTAAAGCTTAGCGTCACACCAATAATATAGCACATATTTGATTTCTTGAGAAATATGCTCCTTGTTTTCATGACTCTAATTAGCACATCTCTTGCAAGTTTATTTGGTTTCAAATTAGTTCTTAAACTGAGGAAGATGATACCAATTAGAGTTATGACTCAAGTATCCATTTCTCTTAATTCAACCTCAATTCATACAATGTATTCACATCTCAACTTATACAAAGCATAAATCAGTTCACAATCTCACAGCAATCAAGCAGTAAATTCTAATTACACACAATTACATCCACTGAACTCTTTAAATACAATCAATTATTAGCTTCCCTTACTTGCGATTGACTCGCATGATTACAACGTAACCTAAAATTCTTTTCTACTGCCGATGCTCACAATTCAACCTAGAATTAGCATAAACACGATCAGGGAACATCATTAAAGCCACAGATCAGCAGATATTTTTACAAGATACTCTAACCTCACATGCGATACAAATAATATCACATGCAGAGTTTTTAAGAAAAGACCGAGAAAAGAGCAGAATTATTACTTACTCAATTCAAGGTTCTGATCGGATAGACTTGAAAATCTCACCGCAGTGATCACTCTAGCGGTTTTTGATCTTCAAGAGGGTGAGAGTATAGTGAGAGATTTTAGAGAGAAGACAGAGAGAATTTAGGGAACAAAGTTTTAGAGAGATAGTGTTTTCTAAATAATGAAATCCTTTTATGAAATTTCTATTTATATATAAGCGGTTTATTTATTAAAATAATACTAGGATCTCATTATTTTTAAACACAGTCACTCTTTTAGTATGATTTTCTAGGTTCTCACATAACCGGTGCCACACACACATCACCGCACCAGTTATGTAACCGGTGCGCATCCCTTCACTCACAGCCTAGCCATCTTCCTTACCTCACTCACAGCCTAACCATCTTCTCACAGTCACACACCCACACCACACACCAACACTAGTTCATTCACTCACACCAGTGCAAAATGCCATTAAATAACACCACCACACCACAAACATAATCACTCAAGCAAATTTGTGCATGAATATAACAACTTGGCAGCGTAAAACGAAGCTAGGAGTGCAGGACTCTTTGCAGCTTGTCAGCGGAAAGGAACATGCAACAGCTGGTTCACGTGCTTGGTAAAAATAACAGGATTAATTTGGTAATGTTACCTATAATACACCCAAATCAGGGCATATATGCGAGGATGGAATATGGATTACATCCCGTAAATTCGCTCCTGCAAATCACTACATATCTGCTGAAAAGAACACACGCTTTGCCACAAATTCGCCCACACAAATACACACAAACAATGCCAACAACTTAAAAGAACATTGCGTCATTTAGTCCCTCAATCTTATAAATGCATGAATTTAGTCATTTTTTTTAAACCTAATATTGTAAAAATGTTTGTCAGCAAACATTGAAATGAAACACGTTCGAAACGTTAATTAAAATAACTAAATTTATGCACTTCTAGAATTAGAAGACTCAATGAAGAATTAATGTCAAGTGTCACTAAAAGTTAAAGACCAAAAACATATTTAATCTATAATTTATTGAACAAAACTCAACTAAAAAAATATATAATTGAAGGAGATTCGATTGATTCATACCAAACCAATTACACCCCTAAGTAGAGTGTAAGCACTTTAAGTTATATAATGTGTTAGTTAACTTGTGTAACAATGTGTTTATCTTTTAAATATATATTTATGGTTAAAATACTCTTTTGGTCCACTTTTTGTTCAAAAATCTCAAATAGATCCTAAGATTTTTTTTAGTCTCAATTAGGTCCATGTTTTTGAAAATGTCTAACAATTAGGCTCATTTCGTTAGTATGGTGTTAACGGTGTTAAGGATGTGCTATGTGTCAAGTCAGTAAGGTGACACGTGTCAAGTCATTGTTTGAATCTCAGTTTGGTTCATATATTTGTTATTTTGATTATATTTCAGTCCATTTTTTTTATTATTTTGAATTTCATCCTCTCCAGATACCAAATTTAACTTTTATATAAAATTTTATAATTATATTTTTATTAAACATTTTAATAATATTAAATTTATTTAAATTTATATTTTACATTAAACTTTACTTATATTTTGTTTTAAAATTTTAAAATATTTATTTTAACTTGTTACAAAATTGTTTTAAATAATTTATATACAAATGTTAGAGTTGGTTTAAA